>ENA-OZML01000001-OZML01000001.1-human-gut-metagenome-genome-assembly--contig:-NODE-1-length-261210-cov-11.559936_pt1 | contig 261210 bp, 216 predicted proteins | sample MGYA00244188_ERZ653811 | MGnify/ENA primary metagenome ERZ653811 (study PRJEB26926, sample SAMN06164439) | human gut metagenome | biome: ENVO:00009003; feature: ENVO:2100002; material: ENVO:00002003... | reverse complement strand
ACGAGATGACGTCGAGTCTCGTGGGCTCGGAGATGTGTATAAGAGACAGCCTTTACACCTTATATAATAAAAAAGTTGTATTTTTGCAAATTGATATGTTACATCCGTAGAAATACAATAAAAACAATGAATACAGAAAATAACGAGAATCAGAAAGAAAAGAAGACAAGCCAGCAAATGCATAAGGTTAAAACGATTATCATCGACACAGGCAAGATAAGACAAACCAAAGCATTCGCCCGGCAAGATGGTGCCATCCTCGGAGCTGTCTGGATTGTCAGTTTCGTATGTACCATGCTGGCAGTAGACCCGCAATACCAGATGCTGGGATTCATTTCCAACATTCTCATCATAGCAACCCCATTTGTTGTGGCAAAGCGACTGAAGGCATTCCGTGACTATGCAAGAGACGGACATATCTCTTTCCGTCATGCATTCTACTATTGCATCCAGACATTCTTCAATGCAACCCTTCTGCTTACCCTTGTGCAATATCTTTGGTTCCGTTTTATGGATACGAGTCTATTCATGAACCAACTGCAAACCAACTATCAGATTGTAGCACAAGCGTATCAGTTAACTGCAGGGGAATCTAAAGCCCTTCTTGATGCCGTCAGTATGATGAAACCGATAGCCTGGGCTTCGATGTTTATGATTACCGACCTGGTAGCAGGTGCTGTACTCAGCCCGATTATTGCTGCTGTAATGGCAAAGAAGAACAAACAACAGCATACAAAATAACAATAAATAAGAGACAAACAGATAAATACAAGATAATGGATATTTCAGTAATAATTCCTCTTTTCAATGAGGAAGAGTCGTTACCAGAGCTCTTCGCCTGGATAAAGCGAGTAATGGCCTCAAACGATTTTACTTATGAAGTCATCTTTGTGAACGACGGTTCTACCGACCGTTCATGGAACGTCATAGAAGAACTTGCAGAGAAGAACGAGCAAGTAAAGGGTATCAAATTCCGCAGAAACTATGGAAAGAGCCCAGCACTCTTCTGTGGTTTCAAAGAAGCACAGGGCGATGTTGTCATCACCATGGATGCCGATCTACAGGATTCTCCAGACGAGATTCCGGGACTCTACCAGATGATTATGAAAGAGGGATACGACCTCGTGTCAGGTTACAAGCAGAACCGTAAAGAAGGAGATCCTCTGAGCAAGACCATCCCTACCAAACTCTTCAATGCTACTGCACGCAAAGTAAGCGGCATACACAATCTGCACGACTTCAACTGCGGTCTGAAAGCTTATCGCCTCGACGTAGTTAAGAATATCGAGGTATATGGTGAGATGCATCGTTACATCCCATATCTAGCCAAGAATGCAGGTTTTGCCAAGATAGGCGAAAAGCCTGTTCATCATCAGGCAAGAAAGTTCGGCAAATCAAAGTTTATGGGATGGAACCGCTTTGTAAATGGTTATCTTGACTTGATGACACTCTGGTTCCTGAGCAATTTTGGCAAAAAGCCAATGCACGTATTCGGCTTCCTGGGTAGCGTCGTATTCTTCATAGCCTTCCTATCGCTCATCGGCTTAGGTATAGACAAGGCCATCGACCTGCACAACGGCATCTACGGACATCTCATTACCGATTCACCTTACTTCTTCATTGCTCTTGTAGCGATGGTTTTGGGTAGCCAGCTGTTCCTTGCCGGATTCCTGGGCGACCTTATCAGCCGCCAGAACCCAAACCGTAACGATTATCAAATAGAAAAAGAAATAAGATGCGGAAAATAATACCTTTCGTCGTTTTCATGGTTCTAGCCATGATGGGATGTACATCTCTCGACTGCCCACTCAACAATACCGTATATACCAAATACAAGTTGATGGGCGACAATAAAACGCTAAAAGACACGCTAACGATTTCTACGAAAAAGATAGCAGGAACAGATAGTGTGCTGATCAATAAGGATGTAAACGTAGACAGTTTCAGTCTGCCTATGAGTTACAGCCAGGATGAAGACGTATTGTTTTTCGAGATACATACCCTATCGAAACAAGTATTCAAGGACACCGTGACTGTATCAAAGGAAAACCGCTCTCATTTTGAGTCGGTAGACTGCAGTCCATCGTTCTTCCATACGATAACCGATGTTAAGACTACTCACAATTATATTGACTCAATAGTCATCAATCAAAAAGAGGTAAATTATGATGCATCCAAAGCACATTTCTACATATATTTTGGCAGCCGCAACTAGTATGCTATCCCTATTTGCTGTTCTCCCCTGTCAGGCCCAAAGCAAGAAGAAGATCATAGAGCAGCAGCCTGATACCATACCTTTTTTTAGAGGTATGGCTGTGGGAGTTGACCTGATAGGTCCCGTACAGTTGATGGTTAGCGACTATGGGCAGTACGAAGCATCTCTCCGTATCAATCTGAAAGACAAGTATTATCCTGTTTTCGAATTGGGTTATGGAAAGGCAGATGCCAGCGATGAGGCAACCCAAATCTCCTACAAGACCAACGCTCCCTATTTCAGATTAGGTGTAGACTGGAATCTTCTGAAGAACAAACACGACGACTACCGTCTGTTTGGCGGTTTCCGTTATGCCTGCACCTATTATGAATATGACCTGAGCGCCCCACCCGTTACAGACCCAGTATGGGGCGGCGAAACGCCCTATGGAGGTAATGGCATTTCCTGCAACTATCATTGGCTGGAAGGCGTAATAGGTATTGATGCCAAAATCTGGGGTCCCGTCCGTATGGGTTGGAGTTTCAGATACAAACGCCGCCTCTTCAAGAACGATGGAGAATTAGGCAACACCTGGTATGTGCCAGGCTACGGTAAGCAGGGAGGTTCACGCCTTGGCGGAACATTCAATGTAACCCTAGAGATTTAAAGACTTCATAATGTGTAAAGAATGAAAAAAAAGAAACTTATCTGGCAAATTCCATTTCTGTTGATACTTATCATTGGTACCATCATTATCATACGTCAGCAGCACAATACGCCCTATCAGAAAGATACCGGTTTTATCTTTGGAACCATCTATCACATTACCTATCAAAGTGATACCAACTACCAGCAAGAGATAGAAACAGAACTCAAGAAGGTAGACCAATCCTTGTCTCCTTTCAATAAGACCTCTGTCATCACACAGGTAAACCAAGGTAAAGATATTGAGGTAGACGAAATGTTTACCGAAGTATTCCGCATGGCAGAAAGCATCTCAAAAGAAACCAATGGAGCCTTTGATATCACGGTTGCCCCAATGGTAAACCTCTGGGGCTTTGGATTCAAGCAGGGGGTACCTCCTACGAAAGCCAAGATAGACAGTATCAAAACGCTGGTTGGTCATGAGAAAGTAGCCTTGGAAAAGGGACGCATCATCAAGCAAAATCCTAAGATCATGCTTGACTGTTCTGCTATCGCCAAAGGATATGGCAGCGACATTGTTGCCAGATTCCTGAAAAAGAAAGGTATCAGCAACTTTATGGTTGAGATTGGTGGAGAAATTGTAGTAAACGGTGTTAGCGAGAAACAAGTGCCTTGGCATATTGGTATCAACAAGCCAACTGACGATTCTACCAATACGAGTCAGGAAATTCAGGATGTACTTGATATTACCGACATAGCCATGGCTACGAGTGGTAACTACAGAAACTTCTATTATAAAAACGGCAAGAAGTATGCACATACCATAGACCCAAAAACAGGCTATCCTGTACAGCATAACATCTTATCTGCAACGGTTTTAGCCAAGAACTGTGCCACAGCCGATGCCTATGCTACCTCGTTTATGGTAATGGGAATGGAGGGCGCAAAACAGATTCTGAAAAAGCATCCGGACCTCTGTGCATATCTCATCTATGCTGACGAGAAAGGACAAAACAAGATATGGTATTCACCATCTCTCAAAAACAAGATATTAAATAAATAAACTTACATGTCAACCAATAGACTATACGACAGTTTATTATCACTCCCATTATTCTTGGGAATGACTCGCTATGACTTCCAAAATGTAGCTGGTAAAACCCGTTTTGACTTTCAAAAACTGGAAGCGGGTGAAACTATAGTTGAAGAAGGCACCAGTTGTACACGTCTATATTATTTAATCAGTGGAGATATTAAGGTGATAACCCAGGCAGATGACTACGGCTATCAGGTAGAAGAAGACATTTCGGCACCGGAATCATTCCAGTTGGAACGACTTTTCGGTCTTACCCAGCGCTTCACTCACACTTATGTGACAAAGAACAACTGCAGCATCATGTCAGTCAGCAAGCAAGAGATCATGAAGTTATCCGATGAATATGAAATATTCCGCATCAATCTTCTGAACTTGGTCTGCACCCAATCCCAGAAGAACAACCGCAGACTGTTCAGAGTTCCTGCCAAGACACTGAGTGAGCGCCTGATCCGTTTCTTCGAGAGCCACAGCGTCCGCCCGGCAGGCAAGAAAATCTTTCATATCAAGATGACCCGTTTAGCAGAAGAGATGAATGTAAAGCGCATCTATGTATCCAAAGCCCTCAACGAATTACAGTCAGAAGGACTTATCCAGCTAGAACGAGGCAGAATCTATATCCCTGCACTGGAAAATCTCATCAAACGCTAAAGAAAATATAACGACCGATAAATATAAGTTAAAAACGTTTATAATCAAGGCAATAAAGCATTTTTTTGCTAACTTTGCAGCTAAAAAGTAACAATATGCAAGACAATACAATACAAAATAGAACCAACCCATTCTTCGTGCCTTACAATACACCGCACGATACAGTACCATTCGAACGAATCCGTCTCGAAGATTATGAGCCAGCATTCATGGAGGGAATCCGCCGTGATGACGAGGCTACAGACAAGATTGTAAACGATCCGGCAGAGCCAACCTTTGAGAATACCATTGCAAGAGTTGATACCGATAAGGGCGAACACTATTACGACCTCTTGAGCCGTGTATCTAACGTTTTCTCTTGCATGATGAGTGCTGAAACCTGCGATGAGATGGAAGAGATTGCGCAGAAGATGAGTCCGATTCTCACCAAGCACGCAAATGACATCACGCTGAACAAGAAACTCTTCGAGCGCATCAAGTTCGTTCACGATCATCCAAACAGAGAACTGACTCCTGAAGAGAAGATGCTTCTGGACACCAGCTATGACGGATTCGTACGCAGCGGTGCACTTTTAGATGAAGAAGGTAAAGAGAAACTTCGCAAACTTACAGAAGAAGCCAGTATGCTCACTCTGCAGTTCTCACAGAATCTCTTAAAAGAAGACAAAACTTTTACACTCCATATCACAGACGAAGCACAGCTCGACGGACTTCCTGAAACAGCAAAAGCAGCTGCTGCGCATACCGCCAAAGAGCAGGAAAAAGAAGGCTGGATCTTTACACTCGATTATCCAAGTTATTCTCCATTTATGACCTACTCTACCCAGCGTAAGCTCCGCAAACAGATGTATATGGCACGCAATACGGTATGTACCCATGATAACGAGCAGAACAACCTGGAAATCTGCAAACGACTGGTAAACCTGCGCAGAGAGCTCGCCCAGTTGCTCGGTTTCGAAACCTATGCCGACTATGTTCTTCGCCATCGTATGGCAAGCAATACAGAACATGTATATAAACTTCTCAATGACCTGATAGAGGCTTATAAGCCAACGGCAGAAAAGGAAGTGGAAGAAGTGGAAGCCCTTGCCAAGAAGCTGGAGGGTAAAGATTTCGAAATGAAACCATGGGATTTCGGCTTCTATTCTCATAAACTCCAGATGGAGAAATATAATCTCGATGCAGAAATGCTTCGCCCTTATTTCCAGCTGGACAAAGTGATAGACGGTGTGTTTGGCCTCGCCAACAAACTGTATGGCATCACCTTTAAGGAGAACAAAGAGATACCGGTATACCACCCAGACGTCAAGGCATACGAGGTATTTGATAAAGACGGAAGCTATCTGGCTGTATTCTATGCCGACTTCTTCCCTCGCAAGGGCAAGCAAGGAGGTGCCTGGATGACAGAATTCCAGGGACAGTGGATAGACCATAAGGGGAACAACATACGTCCTCACGTAAGTGTGGTAATGAACTTTACCAAGCCAACAGAAGAAAAGCCTGCTCTCTTGACATTAGGAGAAGTAGAAACCTTCCTCCATGAGTTTGGTCACAGTCTTCACGGCATGTTTGCCAATACCCGCTTCGAGAGTCTTTCAGGAACCAACGTTTGGTGGGACTTCGTAGAATTGCCATCACAATTTATGGAGAATTATGCAATAGAGAAAGATTTTCTCCGTACATTTGCCTTCCACTATCAGACAGGTGAACCATTGCCAGATGAACTCATAGAGCGCATCATGAAGAGTCGCAACTTCATGGCAGCCTACGGTTGCCTGCGCCAGGTAAGTTTCGGATTGCTTGACATGGCATACTACACCCAAAAGAAAGAATTTACTGCCGACATCATGCCTTATGAAAAGGAAGCCTGGAAAAAGGCGATGATATTGCCACAGTTGCAGGAAACCTGTATGACCGTACAGTTCTCCCACATCATGGCAGGAGGTTATGCCGCAGGATATTATAGCTACAAATGGGCAGAAGTATTGGATGCTGATGCTTTCAGTGTATTCAAGAAGAATGGAATCTTCGACCAGAAGACTGCTCAAAGTTTCCGTGACAACGTACTCTCTAAGGGTGGAACAGAGCATCCTATGGTTCTCTACAAACGGTTCCGTGGACAAGAGCCAACCATCGATGCACTGCTGGAACACAACGAAATCAAGGTACAACATAAAGGATAAGAGGATGGCAAACGAACTTTCCAAACAAACCAAGCTCGACCTTCGCTATTTGCGAATGGCACGTATATGGGCTGAAAACAGCTATTGCAAACGCCGACAGGTAGGTGCACTGGTTGTAAAAGATAAAATGATTATCAGTGATGGCTACAACGGTACACCGAGCGGATTTGAAAATGTCTGTGAGGACAACAACGTAACCAAGCCATACGTTCTCCATGCGGAGGCTAATGCTATTACGAAATTGGCTCGCAGCAGCAATAACAGTGAGGGAAGTACGCTTTACGTCACCGCCTCTCCATGTATAGAATGTGCCAAACTGATCATACAGTCGGGCATCAAACGTGTTGTATATGCAGAGAAATACCGTCTGGACGATGGTATCAAACTAATGCAACGAGCAGGAATCAAGGTAGAATACCTCAATCCTGATGAAAAGACATCTTCTGTAGAAGATTAGAGATAAGATAGATAAAACGTTAGTAAAAAGAGAATTGTTATGAACATGAGTAAGAATAAGACCAACCGCTTTATGCCATTCATCATGGCATTCTGTGTTGTGATAGGCATTATCATCGGAACATTCTTTTCCAACCATTTCTCAGGAAATCGCCTCAACGTTATCAATAGTGGAAGCAACCGTCTGAACAACCTGCTCCATCTTATTGATGACCAATATGTAGATGCCGTGAACATCGACTCGCTGGTAGATAAGGCAATTCCACAGATTTTAGCAGAACTGGATCCACATTCCGTATATATCAGTGCTAAAGACGCAGCTCAGGCCACCGACGATCTGAAAGGATCTTTCTCGGGTGTAGGCATAGAGTTTGTCATCCGCCAAGATACGATACATGTACAGAATGTGATACAGAATGGACCTGCCGAGAAAGCCGGACTTTTGGCAGGAGATAAGATTGTAGCCGTAGACGGCAAACCTTTTGTTGGCAAGATTGTAACCAATCAGGAGGCAATGCATCGCCTGAAGGGTCCAAAGGATACCAAGGTAAAAATCGGAGTTATACGATATGGAAGCAAGAAGGTTAAGACCTTTACCGTAACCCGAGGTGAAATTCCAACAAAGAGTGTTACAGCAGCTTACATGCTTAACGACAAAACTGGCTATATCCGTATCAAGAACTTTGGCGAGAACACCTATCCGGAAATGCTGATTGCTCTGGCTAAACTCTCACAACAGGGATTCACCAACCTCTGTATTGACCTTCGGGATAACTCAGGTGGTTACCTGACGGCTGCAGTAAACATGGCAAACGAATTCTTGCCAGACAAGAAGCTCATCGTTTACACACAGGGACGCAAATCACCTAGACATAACTATATGAGTGATGGTAAGGGTGCCTACCAGAAGATTCCGATGGTAGTTCTCATCAATGAAGGTTCTGCATCATCTGCAGAAATCTTTGCGGGTGCCATGCAGGATAATGACCGTGCTACCATCATCGGACGACGGTCGTTTGGTAAGGGACTGGTTCAGCAACAGATAGAATTCCCAGACCACAGCCTCATCCGTCTGACCATTGCGCGCTACTATACTCCTTCAGGAAGATGCATCCAGAAGCCATATACTCTGGGCGATGACAAGGATTATGAGCAAGACTTGCTCGACAGATATCAGCACGGAGAGTTTTTCTCACAGGATAGCATCAAGCATACAGGACCTGCTTATCATACAGGTAACGGCCGTATTGTCTATGGCGGAGGTGGCATCACTCCAGACATCTTTGTTCCTGAAGATACGCTCGGCATGACATCCTATTTCAAGGAGGCTAGTCTGAGTGGTCTCATCTTGCAGTTTGCCTTCACTTATACAGACGATAACCGCCCGAAGTTGAATAACTTCAAGGAGATGATGGAACTTGCCGATTATCTTGACAGTCAGGACATGGTTGAAAAGTTTGTCAGCTATGCCGATAAACATGGTTTAAAACGTAGAAATCTTTTAATCAAGAAATCACACAAACTATTAGACCGTGTCATCGACAGCCGTATCATCTACAATATGTTGGACGAGCAGGCATGGACCCAATACATCAATCTTGATGATCCAGTCATCAAAAAGACGCTGGATGTATTTGAGAACCATGCAGCATTTCCAAAGAAACCAGAGCCAGCCAAAAAACGCGCTGCGAAGAAAGAAAAGATAGCTATGGCGAATACGCCCTACAACTATTCTTCCTTACACCATAATAATTGTATGATAGCAAACGCTTAAGGCATGGACAAGAAAGAATTAAGAAAAATCATAAAATACAGAAAGCGACAGTATTCCTCAAGACAACTTGAGGAACTGTCGCTTTCTGTATTATCACGTTTAGATTCCAACCCGCATCTTCAGAATGCCCAAACCATACTGATGTACTATTCGCTTCCTGATGAAGTGGACACCCATCATTATATAGACCAACTTGTTTCCAGGGGAAAACGAGTAATACTGCCCGTTGTGCTGGACGATACGAATATGGAACTAAGAGAATATTCCGGAGTACAAGACCTGAAGGAAGGAGCCTATCATATACTTGAACCAAAAGGCAAGATTTATCCGGAAGAGAAATATCCTGAGATAGAACTTGCCGTAATCCCAGGCATGAGTTTCGATATGAAAGGCAACCGGTTAGGAAGAGGAAAAGGCTATTACGACAGATTTCTTGCCCAGATTCCACATGCATATAAAATAGGAATCTGTTTCGACTTCCAGAAAATCAAAGAGGAAGGACTCCTTCCTGTTACCCCTACAGATATATGCTTGGACGAAATCATATAGCATATAGAGCGGGGAATATTAATAAAAGCGTATATCTGCAATAACCTGTGCACCAACCTGTTCATTCAAACGATGAACAAGGGTAGCACGGCTCATCGTGAGGTCAGCCCTCAATGCAGCATTCTCTATCTTTACATAGAGAGTCTGGTTCTTGATAAACTTATCACCACAATATGCAGCAATATTTTCCCCTACAACAGAATCCCAACTCATTATCAGGCGTTTCTGCTGTAAAGGAGTCTCCAAGCCTTCCTTTCTCAGAAATTCGGGCAAGAGTTCCGCTATTGACTTAACTTTTCTTCTAAACATATTCTTAAAATTTTAAGGGAAACATGATCTGTTTCCCTTAATTTTCTACTTTATTATTTCCCCATTCTCTACATAGAATATCGTATGATCTCCCTGCATGTTCTGGAGAATCTTATCCAAATGATCACGGTTCGTATCCGTAATAAAAATCTGCCCGAAATGGTCACCGGCAACCAGTTTCACAATAGCCTCAACCCGCTGAGCATCCAACTTATCGAAAATATCATCTAAGAGGAGCAAAGGAAGCGTATTGGAACTCGTGCGCTGCAGGAAAGTAAATTGAGCCAGTTTCAGGGCAATCACGAAAGTTTTGTTCTGCCCCTGACTTCCCTCTCTCTTCATCGGATAATCACCCAGCAAAAACTCCAGATCATCACGGTGAACACCATGCAGAGAATACCCTACAGCACGATCCTTAAACCGGTCGCGCTGGATAACATCCAACAAAGGACCTCTCTGGCAATGAGAAACATAGTGAAGACGGACCTGCTCCTTATCACCCGAAATCTGCTGATAAATCTGCTGAAACAGCGGAACCAGTTCGTCAACGAAAGCCTGCCGTTTCTGGTACAGCAATTCACCATTACTCGCCATTTGCTGCTCCCAAAGTTCCAGCAGCGTAATATCAGGCTCCTCCTCCATTTTCAGCAAAGCATTTCTCTGTTGCAAAGCCTTATTATAGTTGGATAAAGCCTCTATATAAGAGTAATCATACTGAGAGATGACCACATCCATCAGTTTTCTGCGCTCTTCACTTCCTCCTTCTATCAGAGAAACATCAGATGGAGAAACCAGAATCAGAGGGATAAGCCCAATATGTTGCGAAAGACGCTTATACTCCTTCTTGTTTCTCTTGAAATGCTTCTTGGTACCCCGTTTCATGCCACAGTAAACATTCTCTATCTCCCCCTTATCATTATCATAATTTCCCTCCAGCATAAAGAAAGGCTCATCATGAGTAATAATCTGGGAATCGATAGAATTATAGGCACTCCTACAGAAAGAGAGATAGTAGATGGCATCAAGGAAATTAGTCTTTCCCATGCCATTATGTCCTATCAGACAATTGATTTTGGGCGACAACTCCAGATTGGCGCTCTTTATATTTTTAAAGTTAATAATGGAAATATTCTTTAAAATCATAGTCTCTTTTCTGCTTTTATAGTGCAAAGTTAGCAGAAAAAGAGGGAAAAACAAAAAAAATAGGCTAGAAATTTCAATAATTGAATAAAATTGAGTAAATTTGCAGAAGTTTAGCGGCATTCCACAATTTGAAAGCTAACTTTCTATTGAACAGATTGCTCCTAAACCAGAAACTAAAAAGTATAGAATAATAAAAAAGCAAAATAAAAATGGCAAACAACAACGTACAGGCTCAGGAAACAGAGAGCCTAAACATTCGTGAGGCCTTCTTCTTGAAGTACAAGAAGGCTATTATCATTGCAGTAGTAGCTATCATTGTTATCATTGCAGGTGTATTCGGTTATGTATCTCAGATCTCAGGTCCACGTGAGGACAAGGCTAGCACTATGCTTGCTAAGGGTCAGACCTACTTTGCTAACCAGATGTATGAGCAGGCATTGAAGGGTGATGGCGCAGGCTATGTAGGTTTTACTAAGATTGCTGACGAATACAGCAGCACAGATGCAGGTAACCTGGCAAACCTCTATGCTGGTCTTTGCTATGCAAACCTCGGCAAATGGGCAGAAGCTCAGAAGAGTCTGGAATCTTTCTCTTCAGAAGACGACCAGATGATCAGTCCTGCTGCTGAAGCTGCCTTAGGTGATGCTTATGCGCATCTCAACCAGCTCGACAAGGCTGTAGATGCTTTCAAGAAGGCTGCTTCTATGGCTGACAGCAAGGCTGACGAAGGTACAAACAACAGTCTTTCTCCTATATTCATTATCAAGGCAGGCGAGATTCTCGAAAGCCAGGGTAAGAAAGACGAAGCTTTGAAGCTTTATCAGGATGCTAAGAAAAAGTATGTTAACGCTATGCTCGTACAGAGTGGCGAAATCGACAAGTACATCGAGCGCGCTTCTAACTAATCTGTACTGATAACAATTCGAAATCAATATGGCAACAGCACTTCATAATTTATCAGAATACGACTTTACTAAAATACCAGACGCCAGTAACATGTGCTTTGGTATCGTTGTAGCAGAATGGAATCCTGAGATAACGGGCGCTTTGCTCGACGGAGCAGTAAAAACACTCGAAAAACATGGAGCACTCACAGAGAATATCCATGTGAAAACTGTTCCAGGCAGCTTTGAACTTATCTACGGAGCCCATCAAATGGTTTTGAATGGCGGCTATGATGCAGTCATCATTTTAGGTAGTGTGATACGTGGTGAAACTCCTCACTTCGATTACATCTGCGAGGGTGTTACCTACGGAATTGCCCGTCTGAATGCTACTCAGGAAATACCTGTTATCTATGGTCTCTTGACTACCAACGATCTGCAGCAAGCTAAGGATCGTAGCGGCGGCAAGTTGGGTAACAAGGGTGATGAGTGTGCTATAGATGCTATCAAGATGGCTAAGTTCTAGTTTTCACAACGAGAGTTGATAAACTGAATGTTATATATATAATAAGGTATAAGCATATGAAACTCTACCAGCTATTGCAGTCGTTTGAATTTGAAGAGATTTTTCCAACAGTCAATGTGATGTTTCCAAATGCACAGTTGCATCGCGATATTTTTGAAAAAGCATTCGATATGCTTTGCAATATCCAACCTATCACATCCAAAAAGGTTATCAAGTTTGAACTGATGGAAGATCCTAACTCAAATGATATGTTTGTTGGAGCAAATGATAGCTGTTTCCAGTCCACATGGGATGTATGCCTGGGAAAGGAAATCAAAAAAGGCAAAGGCGCTGATCTCAATGATGTAGAACTGGCAGCCAACTGCTTACTCAATGTTCTTTTCATCGGACGTCATCCTCAAGGATTTGACAAGGACTATAAAAAGTTATTGAAATAAACTGTCAATACATAATAAAAAAACTCCTGAAGTTGTTTGAAACAAACTTCAGAAGTTTTTTTATGTTTCTTCAATCAGATGCATTGATAAATAAAAGTATCTGTAGTAAATAGTGATAAGTATCTTAAAGAGCTAAGAAACGCTTGTTTATCGCACTTCAACTCATAGATGATATCATCAGAGATAACATATCTATTGGCTCAAAGAATCAGATAAATCTGATTGTCGGCAAACGCCAGCAGGGTTGCTGGCATATGCCAGCAATCGTACAATTCCAGATATTGGAACTATTAAAACGTAGAGATATGACTATTTAACCTATTAGCTATTACACTAATAGTATACTAAACAAAGCAAATACTCATACATTTAACGGAAAAACCGCTTTATACCCCATCTTCTTCATCTTCTTCATCTTCAGCAGAAGCGTTGGTATCCAACTTCTCATCCTTTGATATAGAGATACTACCCATTCGGGAAATCTTAAGTACCAGAGGTACATATTCATCGCTGGTAACATCAGGCGACCCTACACTTGCTGCGAAGTAAAGATAATCACCTTCTGCTTTCACATACACAATACCAAGCAAAGCACCCATGTCCTGTGTATGTTTGTCAATATAGGATGTGAAATCTTTCTTTGTGAAAGTACGGCTAAAGAATTCAGAACCATCATTTCTCAATACCTTAACCGAAATTCTGTTATCATAATACTTGGTGTTTTCGTCCAACTGGAGAACTGGAAGTTCCTTGTCAGAACTACGCTTCACCACTACTTTATAATGGGAACCAACCCAATCAGCCTCCCTGGTCTGCTCATAATCACTCATTTTCTGAGTAGCTTTGTTCACAACCTTAGCCACCGGTTTAGGAGCAATAATGATATTACTCTTCTTCTGTTCTGTACAAGCCGTCAAGCTAGAAATAGCCAAAAGACCTATTAATATATAATCAATTCGTTTCATTCCGTTATTTTTTCTTACTGCAAAAGTACATTTTTCTTTTGAAATAGCCAAAGAAAAGAACCGAAATCTACATTCTTACACAAAATCAAGCGCAAAAAGGCGCCTACTTTCACAAGCAGGCGCCCTAACATACCTAAATACTAACTAATAAATTTCCTATTGAATCTTACACGATATAATAAAGTTCAGTTTATGAATTCTAATCGTAACTTTGACGAAAAGAAAATGAAAAGGTTTAATCAAGATATAAAAAAAGTGCTTTTTCTGCTTTTTTTTTTCATTTCTTAGCAAAAGAACATCAAAAAACATGATTTTGTTTTGTTTTTCGAACAATTTGCCGTACCTTTGCAGCATAATAAAGACATTAAGTATGAAAAAGAGGTTAATATTTATCATTTCTGTATTTTTTGCCTTCGTTTCATGTTCGCATCAGCAAACAGAAAAGAAGGAGCAAGTCATCGACACAATACCTGTGATGGTGATGCAGATACAGAAATGCAATCGCTTATATACAGCAGAAGCTCATGTTCATAAGATTATAACACATGATGACCAGCTCAATCTGAAGGGTTCACTGTTCAAGAAAGACTTTAATATTCATGTTCCTGGCTCTAACCGCAAGGTGGCCATTCCGATGGATGCGACATTAAAAGCTTATGTAGACTTTTCAGGATTCTCTGCAAAGAACGTAAACCGACAAGGCGACAAGATAGAAATCATCTTACCAGACCCAAAAGTGATGCTCACCAGCAGTAAAATCAATCACGAAGGTGTTAGACAATTCGTTTCACTCACCAGAAGAAACTACAGTGATGCAGAACTGTCACAATTCGAACAACAAGGCAGGGAAAGTATCATTCGCGATATCCCGAACCTAGATATTCTTGAACAGGCACGCCAAAGTGCAGCAAACACCCTGATTCCGATGTTACAGGACATGGGATTTGCAGAAGAGAATATCAAAATCAGTTTCAGAAAGAAATTCACTTTCAACGATCTGAAGACTCTTCTGGATAAGACAACTATCGAAAAGAATCACTAAGCGAGGAGAACAATGATATGAAAAGAATACAAATCATCATACTATTAGCACTGATCCTTATTCTGGGTGGAGCCTTCTATTGGCTCACCAAAGACAATGAGGTCAGCGTGGTACAGGAAGATAAGACAACCCTCTCACCCACTCAAGTAGAAAGCATCGAGAATATCGGTCAATGGGAATTTCTATCTGTAAGTGATGAAGAACTGATAGATACAATACGCCATGGCTTTTTGGGCGATGACCAACTGGTACGTATCTATTACGGAACGCTGCGCTTGGGTATCGATATGAAGGATGTAAAAAAAGGATGGCTACAAGCCAGCCAGGACAGCATCGTATGCACTTTACCTCCTATCAAACTGCTAGACCATAACTTCATTGACGAAGCGAAGACCAAGAGTTTCTTTGAAGAAGGCAAATGGACAGGCAGCGACAGACAGGCTATGTATGAGCGTGCTTATCAAGCCATGAAGAAACGTTGCTTAAACCGCACCAATATCTATACTGCACAGACGAATGCCAAGACTCAGTTTAGAGAGATGCTGAAAGCAATGGGATTCAAAAACGTAAAGATAGAATTTGAGAAATAACAAGGTTATAATACACAAGTAACTGCGTTATCAGGTATAAAAAATATAGATATAAGATAAACATAAAATTTTTAAGAGATGGATGCAATAAACGATTTTTTCACCGCATTTAGTTCATTCCTCTGGGGATGGCCTATGATTATCCTGCTGTTGGGAACCCACATCTTTCTGACCATCCGCTTGCGCTTTCCACAACGCAAGATTTTCAAGGCAATCAAACTATCTGTAAAGAAAGACAAGAATGCCACAGGAGATGTTTCACAGTTCAGAGCACTGGCAACAGCATTGGCAGCTACAATTGGTACCGGTAACATCATCGGTGTGGCTACAGCTATCGCTCTTGGCGGACCAGGAGCCGTATTCTGGTGCTGGTTAACCGGTGTCTTTGGTATTTCTACCAAATATGCCGAAGGATTACTCGCCGTAAAATATCGCGTAAAGACCAAGCGAGGCACGATGTTGGGTGGTCCTATGTATGCCCTGGAAAAAGGATTGGGCTGGAAATGGCTTGCAGTCCTGTTCGCCCTCTTTGCCGCATTGGCATCATTCGGAATCGGTAGCACGGTACAGGCAAATGCCATCTCTACCCTGGTAGAAAACCAATACGGCATTTCTCCATACATTACTGGAACAATCGTTACGGCTTTAGGAGCAGCTGTGATTCTTGGAGGCGTGAAAAGTATCTCCAAGGTTTGTGGCATGCTGGTACCTTTCATGGCACTCTTTTATGTATTAGGCTGCATCTACATTCTCTGTGTAAATCATGCTTATTTATTGCCTGCCATCCACGTAATCTTTGACTCTGCATTCACAACAAAGGCTGCAGGTGGCGGCTTCGCTGGAAGTACCATGATGATTGCAGCCCGCTATGGTATAGCCCGCGGATTGTTCTCTAACGAAAGTGGTCTGGGGTCGGCACCCATCGTTGCTGCAGCAGCCCAAACCCGTAACCCTGTGCGTCAGGCATTGGTTTCATCTACCGGTACCTTTTGGGATACTGTCATCATCTGTGCCCTTACAGGTCTCGTCATCACCTCAAGTATCATAGCATACCCAGACATTGACTACCATAACGGAGCTGCACTCACCAAGGCTGCCTTCAGTAAGATTCCATATATCGGAGCTCCGATATTGACTATCGGACTGGCAACATTTGCATTCAGTACAACATTGGGATGGAGTTATTATGGAGAACGGTGTGTAGAATATCTGAAAGGCAAAAAGTGGATGCTCTGTTTCCGCATAGTCTATATTGCTACTATCTTCCTGGGTAGTGTCATCAGTCTGGGACTGGTTTGGAACATTGCCGACTGCATGAATGCTTTAATGGCCATACCAAACCTTATCTCCTTGCTCTGCCTAAGTGGTATCATAGTGCATGAAACCAGAAAGTATCTGTGGAGAGACCAGTTAGATAAAGACATGGACGAAAAAGAAATAGAGGAATTAGAATAAAAGACACAGAAAGAAAATACCCTGAATGGGAGTAAAAATACAAAAGCTCGGCATTGCATCACTGCAGACCGAGCTTTTATTATTAAATCAACAAAAACTAATAAAATATCTTTTCTAAAAACCAAAAAACCTATTCGTTATGAACTTATGGTGCAAAGATACTACAGTTTGCGCAATAAACAGCATATTTTCTGTTGATTTCTATACTTTTTATTGGGCAAACGTTTGCACAATTTGCCCTATCAGATTACAATTTATACTGAAGATGTTTCATTGCATGACCACCCCAAGTGGTATCATTGACATATTGAAAACCAACCTTCGTATAGAGACGCTCCGCTTTCGGATTGCCCTTATCACAAAGCAAACCTACAGCAGGAAGTCCTAATTCTCTTGCGCGAGAGATAGCAGCATCCAACAGTTTAGACGCAATACCTTTTCCACGGTATTGGTTAGAAACTGCCAAACTATCCAAATAGAACTCACCTTCCTCTGTTTCAAGCTCCATAGCCGAATAGTCCATTCCAAAAGCCACGATTGCAGCCTCAATAAAGCGCTTACGTAATCTTTTGACGTCAGCACCATCATATGCAACCAAGATGCCAACAAGAATGCCATCAGTAGACATAGCAACCAATGTATTCTTATAACTATACTGACTATCCTCCATCTCTACAAGTTTAGTCATCATACGGTGAAAATCAACCAATGTATGCTGAGGACCAGCAAAATTTTGACAACACTGCGCATTCATCGCCTCCATGATAAGCGATGCGATATGCGAAGCCTTGTCTGGCGTAGCCTGTTCTATTTGAATTTTCATTATACTATTTTTATTTTATTGTTTTTATTATTGTTATTTCTTTCATGCTCCAGCATCGTGAGGAAATTCTACAAAGATTACTTTTTTCATGATTGCTGATTGGGTTTGATGCCTTATCGTTTACAAAGTTACGTATATTTTTTGATAAGAGCAAGTTTTTTATATTTTTTATTCGAAAAAGTTTTTTTATTCGAAAAAAAAATGTATCTTTGCCGCAGGTTTTGAAGCTAAATTTCTATTACTAGCATAATAGAGATACCCAAATCCCTTGGGTCCCAATGCTTCAAAACCTTTTTCGTTTTAACAGCGAAAAAGGAATACACCGAAAGAGTGTATCCTTCTTCGCTATATAAATCCTTAATGTTTTGATTTTCGGAATATTACTATAATCACAAAGCTACAGAAGCATCCTTTAAGTCTACTGCCTGTGCCTTGAGGGTTCCCTTTCCTTTTATCACAACGACACATTTTCCGAAAAATGCCTTGCGATGTGAATCGGTGAAACGCTCCAAAGAAGTCTGACATCCATTATCTGTTCCCAGAATCTTTGGCGTTTTCAGGAAACCATGACCACTTGCATCCTGTTCTCCTGAAACAGAGAAGAAAATCTGGTTATCTGCGTTCGGACAGAGATTGCCGTCTTTGTCTACCACATTCACCTCTACAAAGATGGTCGGATCAGAAGAGCCAAAAGCCTGACAGCCCTGATAAGTCTTCTTCAACACAAGATGATGAGGAGCTCCTGCTGTCTTTATAACTTGTTCCCTAAGAACCTGATTGTTCTTTCTGGCTACAACCTTCACTTCTCCCGGTTCAAAGTTTACGCGCCACATCACATGATATTCAGTACTATTTCTGAAAGCATCGCCTTCGTTCTTTGCACCGTAGACAGTCTTCTTACGGATGCCCTGACTCTTGCCATTGATAAAGAGTTCTACCTCATCGGCATGATTATAATAACACCACATGTCGATGGTCTGTCCCGGCAGCCAGTTCCAATGAGGGAAGAGATGAAGCACATCTTTCTGACTCCACTCACTCTGATACATATAATAGCTGTCTTTTGGAAGACCCGCCAAATCGATAATGCCAAAATAACTGCTACGGGCAGGATAAGCATAAGGAGTAGGTTCACCGATATAATCGAAACCGGTCCAGATAAACTGTCCGCCCACAAAGTCGTTGTGCTTCACCACATCCCAGGTTTCTTCATGGGTACTACTCCATGATGCGTGGAAATTATCATAAGCCGAACACATAAACGATGGATCGGTATAAGGCAACCACCATTCCTTTGGCGCAGTATAAATGCTGTCGCTAGGCATCATATAGTAGCCACGAGTCTGCAAGGCAGAAACACTCTCCGACAGAATAAAAGGCTTGCCAGGGAAATTCTTCGGCACATCCTTCACCCACTGATGGTGATAATTGAAACCTATAACATCAATAGCCCCACTCTTAAAGAGGTGATTCTTCGGGTCGGGCTCATTGCAGCCAGCAGTAACAGGGCGTGTGCCCCAAGGATCATACTCCTTCACGATTTTTGCCAGATGCTGGGTAAGAAGCGAATTGACACTCAGTTCATCGCTATGTGACAAGCTAGAAGCATCATGACCGGCATTCAAAATCAGGTTAGCCTGCTCCAGACTGAGCGTATCAGCAGCCGCATCCGACCATTGTTCGAGAACCTCATTACCGATACTCCACATGATGATACTTGGATGATTACGGTCGCGCTTGATGAGATCAGACAGGTCTTTCTTATGCCATTCATCAAAGAAACGGGCATAATCGCCATTCGATTTCTTGCGGCGCCACATGTCGAAACTCTCGTCCATCACGAGGATGCCCATCGAATCGCACATGTTCAGGAGTTCTGGTGCCGGAGGATTATGACTACTTCGGATAGCGTTCACGCCCATATCGCGAAGGATGGTAAGCTTACGGTGCATCGCATCCTCATTAACGGCAGCACCCAGGCAACCGAAATCATGATGCTCACAGACACCATTTATCTTGAGATTCTTGCCATTGAGGAAGAAACCCTTCCTTGCATCAAACTTCACATCGCGGAAACCGGCAGTTGACGTAGTAACATCCACTACCTTCCCATTTACTAACAGCTCGCTCTTGACTGTATAGAGATATCCCTTTCCGATGTCCCAGAGATGCGGATTCTTCACCTTGAGTTTCTGTTCCTGAACACCCTGACTCTTGGCTACGATCTTTCCTGCAGCATCATAGATTGTATTACGGACAGAGAGTTTCATCTTTTTACCGGAAACAGCGAAGTCCACTTTCACCCTGACATCACCCTGTGGAGAAGTTGCCACATACTGTCCCCATTGGGGAATATAAGCAGTTTTCATGGTTTTGGTGAGCCAAACATGGCGGTAAATACCGCAACCGGAATACCAGCGGCTGTTAGGCTGGTCGCTGTTGTCTACCTTCACAGCAATGACATTATCACCCTTCTTATTAATATAAGGTGTAAGATCATACTCAAATGTACTGTATCCATAAGGACGGGTTCCGAGTTTATGACCATTGATATACACGGTAGAATTCATATATACTCCATCAAAGGTGATGGTAAAGCGGTCATACTTTTCCTTAGGATTCACCGAGAAATGCTTACGGTACCATCCGATGCCGCCCGGCAATGCACCACCACCGGCTCCCGAAGGATTCGAAGGAGAGAAATCGCCCTCTATCGCCCAATCGTGAGGAAGATTCAAACTTCGCCAATGTCGGTCTGAATAATCAGATTTTGACATTCTGGCACTATCTGCTAAAGTGAAAAGCCAGCCATTATCAAAAGACTGGCGATCACGGGCGCTCAACGACTGAGCGCCCAATAGAAAGATTGCTAAAGCAAATATCTTCTTCATATTACTTCAGTTTTACAGTAACTGCCTTACCGGCATACTTCACCATCTTGCCCTTAGGCGCCTTGGCGAGGCTGATACCCTGCTGGTTGTTATCACTAACAAGTACGATATTGAAGCGACGCTTCTGGAGCATACCATCAAAAGCGCCCTTACAGGCAGCGATAGTAATGGTCTTCTGAGCATCATTATATTTGAAGTCGATCATAGCATACTTACCCTTCTCGTAGTTGTAGTTGGTTCCCTCATCCTCATAGAGTGTATAAGAACCGTCCTTGCCTGCATAGACATAGAGGTCGATGAGTTCAGCCTTCTTCTGATCACTCCACTCCATCTCTGGACCCACAGGAAGAATAGAGCCCTCTGGAACAAAGACTGGAATCTTATCGAAAGGCGCATCGGCTACGATTGTCTGTCCGCCGGCATAGTGCTTACCGGTATAGAAATCATACCAGCCCTTCTGCTTAGGAAGATAAACATTGCGGCTGTACTTCTGATACTCGCCTACAGGACAAGCCATGAGAGCAGGACCGAACATCCACTGGTCCTTGATGTCGTAAACATTGTCATCACCGTTGAAGTCCATTACCAATCCACGCATCATGGTATAGTCCTTGAAATGAACCATACCCGCCATACTGTAGAGGTAAGGCATCAGGCGGTAACGGAGTTTATCGTAAGCCACGATGGTCTTGTAAGCCGGATGATCTGCCGGAGCAATGTTCCAGACCTCACGTGTAGGCCACTGGCCATGAGTACGATAAAGAGGTACGAAGCAACCGAACTGGTTCCAACGCGCCTGCAACTCGCGCCATTCCTTCAAGTCTGCATTCTCCTTACCGGTCTTATCGAACTCCTGCTGGGCAGCCACATAGCGGTTCTCTACACAGAAACCACCCTGGTCCATTCCCCAGAAAGGTAGACCTGCCATAGAATAGTTCAAACCGGCTGTCATCTGGGCACGCATATCTTCCCAACGGGTAGCAATGTCACCAGACCAGGTAGCCGTACTGTAGCGCTGCTCACCGGCAAAACCGGAACGGGTCAGGAGGAAGACACGCTGGTTAGGGTTCACGCTGCGCTGTCCGTTATAGATAGCATCAGCATTCACGATGCTGTAAGCATTGAAATATTCGGTAGATGTACCGAGGGCAGTAGGACCGGAAAGAGCCTTGCGGTACCACATCGGGGTACAGTCGCGAACGTTTGGTTCTGATGCATCCATCCACCATGCATCGATTCCGAACTTATACTTGGTATAAAGATTCTCGTCCATCTGGCGCCAGAACATCTTGCGGGCACCAGCAGAATAGGCATCATAGAATGAACCGCGGAAGCCGAGCCAGTCGTGAATATCATCCTTGATAGCCTGATGATACATCCAACCCTTGCTGTCGAGTTCCTTATAGTTTTTGACCGTATCATAGAACTTAGGCCATACGGAAATCATGAATTTTCCGTTCATGGCATGTACGCTGTCGAGCATCGCCTGTGGGTTTGGATAGCGTGCCGCCTCAAACTCATGACTTCCCCATGAATCCAGCTTCCAGTAGTTCCAGTCCTGAACGATATTGTCTACAGGAATATGCAGATCGCGGAACTTCTTCATGTTGTCCTCGATGTCCTTGCTGCTCTGATAGCGCTCACGGCTCTGCCAGAAACCGAGGGTCCACTTAGGATAAAGCGAAGCCTTGCCGGTAAGCGTACGGTAACCGGAAATCACCTCATCGAGATTCTGACCGGCGATGAAATAATAATCCATATCCGGCGACATTTCACTCCAGATGCTCAACTGGTTCTTTTCTGCCTCAGAACGAGGAGCTGCTACGCGAAGTCCGCAGTAAGAAACATCACCATCTGGCTGCCATTCGATACGGATAGGAGTCTTTACGCCCTTCCTGATTGGAGTTTCAAACTTATAAGAGTTCGGATTCCATGCTGTACGCCAGCGCTCAGGCACGACCAGTTTGCCATCGATATAAACCTTCATGTAACCGGCATAATAGAGGATAAACTGATAGAAACTGTTACTTGGAGCCTCCACATAACCCTCGTACACCACCTTGGAGCCATTCAGTGCAAACCCCTTTGGCAGGTTCTGAATGCCGCCCTTGTCGGTCTGGTTGCAAACCTCAGAAGTCTCAGGCATTGCATACTCAAAGTAAATGCTATCTTCGCCTCGAACAATCTTCTGACCATTCTTATCCACATAAGTACCTGTCAGCTGACCTTCCTTACCATCCTTATCATAGAGTTTGAAGGCACGGTTGAGCTGGAGATAATCTTCCGGATTACCCCAACGGCAATAAGAATAAGAATCCCAGAGGATACCGTAGTTTTTATTAGAGATGACGAAAGGCACACTCACCTTGGTATTATACTGGAAGAGGTCTTCGTTCTTACCCTTCATGTTGAGTTCCTCACTCTGATGCTGACCGAGACCATAGAACGCCTCGTTATCAGGAGAGTTGAAGAGCGCACGCCATGACCATCCGTGCTTCTGTGCTTCAGGAACCTTGGCAATGTCTACACCCATTTCACGGTCAGGCACGGTGAACGGCTTGAAAGTCTTTCCACCCTGAGCAACCTCGTTGAGAAGGACATTGTCTTTCAGGTCATAGAAGGTAATCTGACCCGTAGCCTCGTTCATGACAGCACGCATAGCTGCAGTGGTAATGATGAGATTGTCTCCCTGCTCTTCCACCTTATAATTTGCCTTGCTGTTTTGAGGCACTATTATCAGACTCTGTTTGTTACGGAAACTCTGTTCGGCTGTAGCCTGAACACGGATAATCTTATCGCTCACCACCTGGAGGCGAATCTGACTAGGACCAAAATTCTGGTGTTGCTTCAACTGAACAGTAAGATAATTACCATTCTGGTTGAAACCGGCTGCCTGCATGCCTGTAGCACTCATCAGCAGCACTGCTGAAATCAATAATGTTTTAGTTAGTCTCATTGTTATATGTTTAAAGGAAAGTTTAAAAATCTGCGGCAAAGATACGAGAAAATTCCCGTATCTTTGTGCGCAAATGTTATCTGTATATGTATTAAATGTTAACTAGAAGCGTAAACTATTCTGATTCTGACAGATTCTTACGATATTGAGACGGCGTAACGCCATACGCGTCTTGGAAGTATTTAGTGAAATAACGTGGATTATTGAATCCCACCTTATAGGCTATTTCACTGATGTTCAAGTCGTCCGAGCGGAGCAGATGCTCTGCAAATTTGATACGCTTGGTTCTGAGATACTCAGAAGGTGTAATACCCGTCAGCGAAATCATGCGTTTATATAATTGTACGCGTGAAATGCTAAGATGAGTACTGAGCAATTCTACCGATGTTTCAGGATTGCTCATATGATCGCGGATATAAGCATTCACCTCATCTATAAATTTGCGGTCGGCCTCTGTTATTACATATTCTGTGCTCACATTCTTGCGTTTCTTCAAGAGGTTCAGAATACAGAGATTCAACATATCTATATCGAATGGTTTGGCAATATACTCGTCAGCACCACACTTCAAACTTTCCTTACGCTGCTCATCTCCCATACGGGCCGAGAGCATGATGAAAGGTATGGCTGTTGTTTCGTCATTGTCCTTACACATCCGGCAGAGTTCGTTACCATCCATCACAGGCATCATCACATCGCTCAGGATGATGTCTGGACGACGGTCGATTATCTTATTCCAGGCATCCTGACCATTGACAGCCTCAACAACCGTATAGTCTGTCAATACTTCGTTCATAAACTCACGGAAGTCCTCACTGTCGTCAACGAGGAGCACTACCGGCTTCTTGATCATCGATTCTCCTGGCTGATGCGCATGTTTACTCATTCCGTAGAGAACGTTCTTACCTGCATCCGGATCCTCATCAGTAGCCTGATGCACCGTGGTTATGATAGGTGCTGCTCGCAAGGAACCGAGATGTGCCGTAGAATTAGAGGTGGTACTGCTCTCTATCGGAAGGTCTACCATAAAGATGGTTCCTCCGCTTGGATTATCTGTAACATCTACTTTACCGCCATGCAGTTCAGCAAACTTCTTTACCAGGTTCAAACCTATTCCGCTACCACCCTGTGGTTGCATTTCAGTGCCATTGACCTGATAGAAACGCTCAAACACATGTTCCTTCTCCTTATCGCTGATGCCCTTGCCAGTATCAGATACTGAGATGCGGAGCATATCCGAATCCTTGTCTCCTACACGCTGGCGGAGTGCAACACTCAGAGAAACGGTGATAAATCCTCCATCTGGCGTAAACTTATAGGCATTGCTCAGGAGGTTATTCACGATTTTTCCTACCTTATCAGCATCAAACGACATCTGCAGACTAGGCACCGTAGAATCGAAGGCAAGCGTTACTTTGCTGTTTGCCAAAGTACGGAACGAAGTACAGATATTGTCAACGAAGCTCACGATGTCTATACGCGACAGGGTAAGTTTCTCCTTGTTCTGGTCTATCTTGCGGAAGTCGAGAATCTGGTTTACCAGATTGAGCAAACGGGTAGCATTGCGATGAATCATCTCCAGCTTTCTGCGTTTACTTTCATCTCTTTCTTCTCTGATCATATTGACCAGCGGCGAGATAATCAAGGTGAGCGGAGTACGGAGTTCGTGGCTCACATTGGTAAAGAAGTTGAGTTTGAGTTCGTTCAACTCCTTGGTCTTCTTGATACTGTCTTCCTTGCTCTGGAGTTCGAATTTTACCCGCTGCTTTTCAAGCATACGTTTACGGTAGAGATAGAAAGCTACACCTATTAATATAATATATACGATAATCGCCCATATAGAGAGATAGAAAGGCGGATGAATATAAATCTTCAGCGTGCTCACCTCTTCGCTCACACTACCATCAGCATTCACCACCTTTGCCTCCAGAACATAGCTGCCTGAAGAGAGATTGGTAAAGGTAGCCTCCGGACGTCCCTCAGGTGTCAGCATCCATTTGTCATCAAGTCCCTTCATGCGATAGAGGAAACGGCAGCGGGCAGGAATACTTACCTGGTCGGAAGCAAACTGTATGGTAAACGCCTTATCTTTATAGCTGAGATCCAGTTCAGGATGAGTATCGAGCGATTTTTCCAGAGGCACTCTTCCCTCAAACTCCTCACCTGCCTTCAGCGGATGATCGAAGAGTACGAAACCGCTAAACAAGACATGTGCATGTTTCTGGGCAGGAAGGATCTTGGCAGGATTGATGATATTAATACCATCCTGTCCACCGATGGCGATGGCTCCATTTCTCATCAGACAGGCAGAACGCTGGTTAAACTGGCGGCTCTGCAAGCCATCGAGCGAATTGAAACTGATCATCGTAATGTCCCATTTGCCCTGGTTGTTCTTGGTCAGCGTAACACGGGTAACGATAAATTCAGAAACCAGCCAGATGTTATGCTGCTTATCTTCGAGCACCATACAGCCTACCATGCCCTGCGTACCATTGAGGTCATTGATTGACTCCAGCTGTCCTGAAGCCTCATCATACAGGGTGACGCCCGCAGGTGAAGCCATCCACAAGATGCCTCGGCTATCCTTCATCATGTAATTCAGGGAAGGACTAGGGAAAGGCTGTCCATCCTTGGTTTTATTCACATTGGTTACCTTTCGGGTTCCGAAATTAAAGATAGAATAGTTCTGCGAATGACCTATCAGAATTTCATCTTTATTCGGCAGGAAGAGCGAGTTGATAAAATCACTGGTAATACCTGAATTCTGAACATTGTAGGTTGTAAACTTTCCACTTTCAGGATTATAAATCTGGAAGCCTGAGCCCAAGGTTCCGATAATCAGGCGATGATACGGATCTTCGGCAAGACACCAGACGCTGTTATTGGCAAGTCCGCCTGGAGCTGCCAGAAAACTCTTCCATCTGCCGTTTTTATATTGGGCAAGTCCACCATTGAAGGTACCGAAATACATCGTACCATCACTCATGGTTACGCTGCTGACGATAATATCCGAAGCCAGACCGGTTTCAGCCTGTGAGAATCGCCAGCTCTGTCCGGTAAGCGGACTGTAGCATATAATACCGCTATCATTGGTTCCGCACCAGAGATTACCATTCAGATCCTGTGTGATTGTACACACATCACCAAGCGGAATAGTTGTGAATTTCTGAGCGTCAGGCGAATAATAAGCCACGCCGTTCTTGTAACTACCTACCCAAATAGCCCCCTCATCATCCACATAAACCTTCTGCAGGGAATTGTCAACGATACTTCCCTTTGCTTCGGAATGAACATACTGACGGCAGATTTTGCGTTTGAAATCTACAAAGAAGAGACCGTTATGGTCGGAAGCCACCCAGAGATTGCCTGCCTTATCGCGGGCAATATCACGCATCAGAATACGGGTTGGGCAAGGAATATCAATGCCCATATTTGTAAGATAAGAACGGGCATCGGTCCATTTTCCGGTTTTAGACTGATACACGTAATTGGCATTACTTACAGAAAGCCAGAAACCACCTATACCATCATAGAAAGTATAGGCGCCATTATCACCGGCAGCTTTATGGGTGGCAAGGAAGGAATTGTACCAGAGAACCTTCTGTTTCTGTCCGTTGACACGGCAGATTGTACCATCACCATAGGTAATGAGCGCATCGCCGTCAACCTCGGTTATTTTACTGATATTTCCCTCTTTCAGACAGCCCGGCTGAGCCTTTTTGGTAAATTTAAAAAGATAAGTATTTTTAGTTTTGGCATTATGATAGTAGAGTCCCTGTCCGTAGACAGCTATCCACATGTTCTTATCCTTATCTATCAGGAGTTTATAAGGAGGTCCCTGCACATGGATGTTTTTGAGCCATTCTTCCGGTTTGCGCTCAAACTGCTCTTCATCATATTTATAGATGCAGTAGCCCACAGAGGTATGCACCCAGATATTTCCACCATAGTCTTGCTGAAGTTCATCTACCGAATTGTTAGGCAGCGACTTATCATCAGTGTTGATATAATAGAAAGTTTTCATACGGAAGCCGTCAAAGCGGCACAGTCCCGACTGGGTACCGAACCAGATGTAGCCTCTGGTGTCCTTGAGGATGGCACCCACCTGACTGTTCGTAAGTCCATCATGATTGGTGAGGCTGCTGAATTCTACGTTTTCATAGGCAGCCCATGCCCTCTCCGGCTGCATGAGCAGCAAGAGCAGAAACAGCACGATGGCATGTTTCAAGTAGTTTTGTTTTTTTATTATCATAATTGTAGGTTTATATATATTTATCTGAATAGATATTTTATTTCTATAATAGGTTTTATTTCACGTCGTTTTTTTCAGAACTTTCGCGTATTTTCAGTATCATCGGTACCACTTTCTTGTAGATTTTTTCATCTCCATTGATGCTTCTCATGAGTAGATCACAGGCAGTGGTTCCCTGTTCGTGTGCCTTGTCCATGATAGCCGAGAGTTTCGGCGTAACGAAGGCAGCAGTATCACCATCGGTAAAACCGATGATAGCAACATCCTCTGGTATTCGGAGCCCTTTTTTCTTGATAGCATCGAAGGCGGCATAGGTGATAATATCGTTAAAGGCGAGAATGGCATCAGGTCTGTCCTCCTTTTCGAGGAGACGGAGGGTAGCGTTTCGGGCTACATCGAAATCGATTCTGTCGCAAACCACGAGCTCACGGTCGATAGAGATGCGGTTCTCTCTCAGAGCCTCCAGATAACCATGTTTTCTGCGGCGCACCATATCAAGATGGTTTGGACCGCCGATGAAGGCGATGCGGCGCGAACCGGTATCTATCATATGCTGGGTAGCCTCCTGGGCTGCAACATCACCATTGCCTACTACCTGGGAGAACTTATCTTCTAAGCAACAACGGGCAAAGAACACCAGTGGAACGCCCATCTTATGCAACTGCTCGAAATGAGAATAGTCAACCGTATCCTGTGCCAGACAGGCGATGATGCCTTCCACATGCATATTCAGGAAGTTTTCTACCGCTCTCTTCTCATGCTCTGTGTTTTCGTGGCTATTGGCGCTGATTACCGAGTAGCCATTCCTTACGGCATAATCTTCTATACCATCCAGCACAGCAGCATAATAATGAGTCACCAGGTTTGGCACAATTACACCAATCACCCTAGGTGCTTCTTTTCTGAGGCTCTGTGCAAAGGGGTTTGGTCGATAATTGAGCTCCTTGGCAAGGCTTTTCACCTTTTGAGTCATCTCCTCACCCACTTCATGGCTGTTTCGCAGGGCTCTAGATACAGTTGCTATGCTGACGCCAAGTTGATCGGCGAGGTCTTTCAAAGATGTTCTTCGTTGTTTCATTTGTTAGTTTACGCTTTATAGACATACATTTTTGTATCCACAAATTCTGCATATTTTGTCTTTCCGACAGCAAAGTTAGTGAATTCTTTGCAAAGATAACAATTTCTTTCGAAAACGCAAACGTTTACGTTATTATTTTCTGAAAAAATTTATTTTATAAGAAAAAAACTCGTAATTTTACAAACTGAAAAGTAATGAATAGTTGATAATAAGTTAGTTAGAAACAAGCGTGGGTTTGGAATGTCGGGAGACAATCCAAACTCTTTTTTATGTCCCGATGCCAACAGATTACCTGCCAGGATACAAAAAAAGATGAGGGCACATACTGAATACTGCCCCCATCTGATATGGTTATTACTGCTTAAAAACAAATTTCTTCTGTCCGGGATAGTTAACGAATATCGCTACCAGCAGAGATACAATACTCTTCGGAATCATGTAATGCAGCTGAATATGTTCGTGCGCATTCAGAAATTCGGTCAGGGCGATAGTGCCGCCCGAATTGAGCATCCAGCTGATGCCCCAGATGATAAAATAGCGCCAGGCTACACTCTTTTTCTTGCTCTTGGAATCGCCGAACACATAACGATAATTCAGTATGCAGTTGGTAATGCCGCCACTTATCACTCCCAGCGCATTGGCAAGTCCGTAATAAATGCCGATGATATCTGAGAGGAAGAATGCCAGTCCGAAGTCTATCACAGAGGCGCAGGAGGCAGTCAGTTCTGCCTTGCCGAAGGTTACGAGTTCTTCTTTAATCTTGCCCATATTCTCTTGGATTCCATTAGCAGTACGCCTACTATCGTAGTAAGAATACCCAACATGACATCGATGATATAATGATGACCGGAATAGACTGCCGTCCACCAGATTCCCAGACAGATGCAGGCAAAGAGCACCACCGTATACCAGCGTTTACGGCTCATCACAGCATAAATCGTGGTGAGGAACATATAGGCAGCATGCAGACTCGGCACGGCAGCAAAGACATTGGCATTCTTGCCGTAGAGTCCGTGGAACACGTGCAGTCCGGTCATTTCGTCCCATCTGCCCAGACCAGCCACATTGCCCGGTGTATTGAGCACAGCCTTGAAGCCATAGTTCATCGCATACCAAGGCGGAGCTGCCGGATAGATGTAGTAGCCGATGAAGCCGATGACATTCACCAGCAGGAAAGCCCAGGAGAAACGCTTGAACCAGTTAAGCTGTTTCGTAAGATACAGATAAAGGGCAAACGCAATAGGCACCGGAACCCAGCAGAGATAGAAGATGCCTGCCCAGAAATCAGCAAAACCGCAATGGTGAACCTTGAAGTATTCGCCCGGAATCATCAGCTGGGTATGGTCGGCTACAGCCTGCAGTTCTGCGCTGGATGAAGCAGCAATGCCGAAGAGCGACTTTTCTGCATGATAGAGATTCGCCACATCAATATCGTTCACCATATAGTTAGGATAAAGGCGCATCGAATCGTAGATGATTCCAAAGAGGAACCAAGGCAGAAAATAGAAGGCAAAACGGCGTGTCTTCTTCCAGGCTGCGAGTACCGCCAGGAGGATAATCAGATAGATACTAAACACTTTTTTCTACTTTTTATTGATAGAATTTGAGTTTATCATTTACGGCTGTTCATCACAACATAACAATGCCAGATGCGCCAGAAAGCGGTGATGTTTGCCAGAACGGCAATCAGGATCATTCCGCCAGCCAGCCACCAGATATTGCCTGTAAAGCCGGTAATCATCGCAGTAACAGCGGTAACCACAACGCGCTCAGGACGCTGCATGAAACCTACCTTGCACTCAATATCCAAACCCTCGGCACGGGCACGGACATAACTTACCATCACAGAACCGATCATCGCTGCAAAGGTGACTACGCTCATCCAGAACCAGGTCATATCGCCCTGCATACGTACGAAGATGAGGCAGATGCCAAAGAGACTTACCAGTTCGCTGTAGCGGTCGAGTGTAGAATCCCAGAGTGCACCGAAGAGACTGCTTTTGCCGCTCATACGTGCCAGACGACCATCCATCATATCGAAGAGACCGGCTGCAAGGATAATGAATCCACCCCATCCTACAGTAACCATGCAAGATGCATAATCAGCCTGCTCAGTTCCGAGCATCCATGCAGCATCGAGGAAGAAACCGGCTGCCACGATATTGCCCAGGAATCCTACGAAGGTAACAATGTTAGGAGTAATACCTACTGCTATCATCGCTTTGATAAGTGGATTGATGATGGCATAGATAACTTTTTGTAAGAAATCTCTATAATTCATATTTTAATCTATTTTTTATTGTCTGTTTTAGAAAACGCTTGCTTAAGAAATTGTCTGCTTTAAGAAATGCCAGACTAGATGATTCCAACCGAAACCAGTATGATTTTGATGATGATTAAAGAAACGGCTGCATAGAGGCCGCCCAGCAAATCATCAGCCATCACGTAGAAGGCGCCCTGCCTGTTATCCAGTTTCTTGATGCCCAGCGGTTTCACCATATCAAAGAAGCGGAAGAGAACAAGTGCCACCAATGCCCACCACCAGGCATCTTTCACTTCGCCCTGCGCCGTAAACGGGGTCAGCAACGACAGGGGAATCCACACGCCAGCCATCTCGTCGATGACCACACGGCTGGGATCCTCACCCCAGTAAGGCTGCAACTGCGCTGTTGCCCAAGTGCCCAGAATGGTAGAAACAATGACGAGAAAGAAGGTGATGCTCTGCAAGCTCTCGCCCGTAATACCGAGTCCGTAAGCCAAGGCTGTCCAGATGAGGGTTGCCAATATAGAGCCAGCCGTTCCCGGTCCCCAAGGCCAGAAGCCACTGCCGAAACCGGTGCCTATGATGACGGGCAGCAAAGGAGGCCGCTCGTCGGTAAGATTTCCCTTGTTATTCATTCTCTTAATGTTTAATAAGCCCGCAGAAGGGCGTTTCTTCTTTAAATTTCAGTGTGCAAAATTACGCTAAAAAATTAAATTTACCAAATAGTTTTCTGTTATTTTTCTGAATTTCATCATATATTGACAGATAAACAGGTGAAATAGAGCAATATGAAGGAGTTTTATACCACTCAGGCTCGCACGGCGAAGAGCAAGAACAGACAGCAGAAGGAACTGCATGGAAGCCTTTTTCTGAAAATCTCATAAAAAACTGAAATAATGAATAGGTTTTTGCGTCTATTTACGAATAATGTTATAACTTTGCATCCTGAAAGCATTAAATCATGGGCGGAGAGCCCCTATATATAATTAAGGTATAAAAAATGAAAGGTATTAAAAAGTTGTATTTTACAGTCATCCTTCTGATGATTTCTACGCTTCAGATGATGGCTCAGCAGAAGATAACAGGCCGTGTCATTGATGACGACGGTTTTGCCGTACCGTATGCAAGCGTGCAATACAAAGGACATAAAATCGCGGTTTCAAGTAACGGGGAAGGTAAGTTTACCATTGATAAGAAGCCGGGACTCATGCTCACCGTAAGCGCACTGAGCTACAAGAGCACATCGGTGAAGGTAGACGAAAAGACCAACTTTCTGGAAATCAAACTGAAAGACGATACGCACAAACTTACCGAAGTGGTGGTAAAATCGAAAAAAGGCCGCTACAAGCGTAAGGATAATCCTGCCGTAGAACTGATGCGGCGCGTGATTGCTGCCAAGAAAAAGAGCGACCTGAGCAACCACGACTATGTGCAATATGATAAGTATCAGAAGATTACACTCGCGCTCAACGACCTGAAGAAAGAGCAGTTGGAGAGCAAGTTCTTCCAGCGCCGCCAGTATCTCCTCGACCAGGTAGAAACCTCTCCATACAACGGAAAGCTCACTCTGCCTGTCAGCATCGACGAGACGGTTTCACAGCATATTTACCGCAAAGATCCGAAGACCGAAAAGGACATCATCAAGGGTCAGCAGAGCAATGGAATCGGACAGGTAATCCAGACCGGAGAGATTCTCAACACCGCCCTGAAAGAGGTGTTCACCGATGTAGACATCTACGATAATTACGTGCGCCTGCTGCAGTATCCCTTCCCATCTCCCATCGGCAGAACAGCCATCAGCTTCTACCATTACTACATCGAAGATACGGTGTATGTGGAAAGAGACCTGTGCTACCATCTACAGTTTATCCCAGCCAACAGCCAGGACTTCGGATTCCGAGGTGAACTCTATGTGCTTGCCGACAGCAGCCTGCACGTGAAGAAATGTAACCTCTACATGCCTCACAACAGCGATGTAAACTGGGTTACTGACATGAAGATTGAACAGGAATACACCAAGCTCGACAACGGCGAGTGGGTGCTCTCTAAAGACGATATGATAGCCGAACTGCACGTCAACAAGCTCCTTCAGGACCTGCTGGTGGTGCGAAACACGCGAATCACCAATTATGCCTTCGATGCCTTGCCGAAGCAGCTCTTCAAGGGCAAGGCGAAGATCAGGCACGATATGGATGCGATGAACCGCGATGAGGCTTACTGGAACAAATACCGGCAGGTGGACCTCACGAAGAGCGAATCGTCGATGGACAGCTTTATCCACCGCATGGAGAACTCCAAGGGATTCAAATACATCATCTTCGGTGTGAGAGCCTTGATGGAAAACTATGTGGAAGTGGCTCATACCAAGGGCAAGAAGGTAACGGTGAAAGACAGTCTGGGTGTTGAAAGAGACAGCATCATCAACGACCGCCGCAGCCTCTTCGACCTGGGACCTATCAACACGTTCCTCTCCAACAACTACGTAGACGGTGTGCGCCTGCGCCTGGCGGGCAGAACGATGGCAGCCCTCAACCCTCACTTCTTCTGGGATGGTTACGGCGCCTACGGTCTGAAGAGCAACAAGTGGTATTACGGCCATGTGCTCACCTATTCGTTCAACAAGAAGAAGAACAGTCCGTTCGAGTTCCCTATGCGCAAGCTTACCTTCGAGTTGGGGCATGATATTACATCTCCATCCGATGATAACCTGCTGCACAACAAGGACAACTTCTTCATGACCCTCCGTGCCACTACGCAGGACCAGATGTATCAGTATCACCGCCAGAAGGTGACCTTCACCTACGAAACCGACTGGGGATTCCGCTTCGACACCAGCCTCCGCTGGCAGAGCAACCGCACCGTGGGCAATCTCCACTACTACAGGGTGAGTGACGGCGAGGAAATACGCAAGATACGCACCACAGAGGCAAGTGTAGGCTTAAATTACAACCCGGGGGTCACCTATGTCAACACCAAGCAGCAGCGCCTGCCTATCAACCTCGACAGTCCTGAAATCTCGCTTCGCCACACCATGGGCTTAGACGGATTCATGGGCGGCCAGTATCAGAGCAACCTCACCACGCTGGGCATTTACAAGCGCCAGTGGCTGGGAAGCTTCGGCTATATGGATTTCAACATCGTGGGCAAGGCGCAGTGGAGCAAAGTGCCTTTCACCATGCTCATCCAGCCACCGGTCAACCTCTCCCTCTTCGAGCAGGAGGCAACCATCAGCATGATGAAGGACTGGGAGTTCCTGAGCGACCGCCAGCTGTTCTGGTCAGTAGCCTGGGATATGAACGGCAAGCTGCTCAACCGCATTCCGCTCATCAAGAAGCTGAAGTGGCGTGAATATATAGCCATCAAGGGTGTTTGGGGCGATTTGACCAGCAAGAACGACCCGAGCAAGAACATCAATGATGAGAAACTCTTCAAGTTCCCTACCAACTCCTATACCTTTGGCAAGACGCCATACTGGGAGTTTGTTGCCGGCGTGCACAACATCTTCAAGTTCTTCGGAATCGATTATGTTCGCCGCCTCAACTATTATGACCATGCAAACATCTCAAAATGGGGCATCCGTATGGGCTTCCTCATGTCATTCTAATAAGAAAAAAAGATGCCTTGATGCAGTATTTTTATTGCATCAAGGCATCTACATACATATACAAAAACCATAAGAGAGTAAACACAATGAAGATTCTATTAGCAGACAAACAGGACATCACAAGAGCCGGATTGAACTATGTGATCAGTAAGATGGAGGGATTGGAAACCCAAACTGTCGAAGACAAGGCAGACCTGCTGCTTACCTTAAGGGAGAATGAGGATACGGTCGTAATACTCGACTACACCCTTTTCGACATCAATGATGCTGCCGAGTTACTTATTTTAAACCAGCGTTTCCCATACACGCGCTGGCTACTGTTCAGTGAGGATTTAAGTACCGATTTCGTTAAGATTCTCATCGCCAGCAGTACGCAGTTCAGCGTATTGCTGAAGGAGTGTTCGCTAATGGAACTCAAGGAGGCGATACGTTTTTGTGTGGCAAGCAACCGTTTTGTCTGCCAGCGCATGATGGAGGTACTTCTGGCTCCGAAACAGGAGGAGCAGGAGAAAATCAACCTCACCAAGACCGAGACAGAGATTCTGAAGGACATTGCGCTGGGAATGACGACGAAAGAAATAGCCGAGAAGCGCTTTTCCAGCTTCCATACAGTCAATACCCACCGCAAGAACATCTTCCGCAAGTTGGGCGTAAACAACGTTCACGAGGCTACGAAATATGCGCTGAGAGCCGGTTTGGTTGATTCGGCAGAATATTATATTTAACTTCGGTTAGTTTATAGTTGAAAGTTTATAGCTATCTTGCAAACGGCTACGCCCTATCAACTATAAACTATCAACTTTTCATTGGGGGGTTAACAGGGTTAACAGTTAACAGCTGTTTTTTGCATGGTCCCCCGCGTACCTTATTATATAATAATATATATATACTTATTTTTATATAAGTGTGTGGATGGAAGTATGCATTTTGGGGGTGTTAACTGTTAACCTGTTAACCTTTTGCTCTCAGAGCGCCCCTCTCCCATCAGAAAATGCGCTCTCTCCCGATACCTGTTAAAGATGGCTGGCTGAGCCTTGGCAGAAAAAAGCTCAAACGCCCTGCTACAGCCCGTTTTACGGGCTTATATGATGGCTAGAGAGAGGCATAAATGATGGCTGAAAAGGGGCATAAATGACGACTCACGAGGGGGGATGGATCATGCGTCGCGAGAGAAGAAATGTTGCGTCGCGACGGAACGGGGAATGCATCGCGATGCAGAAAAAAGGGCTTTTTAGAGCGGAAAACTATGAGTTGCGGGACAGAAAACTATGAGTAAGTTTTGTTAACGGGAGGGAAAACAACAAGGCGATACTCTTCTCTTATAGGAAGAATATCGCCTCGTTGCCTTCATTAAAAAGGAGGTCAAGGATGCTCATATTGGGCTGAAAACCGTATTTCTGCTCGTAAACCTGGTAATAGCGCTTCGACTCGAATTCGGGGTCAGGAAGAGGTTTCTTGGGACGAATCGCATCGCGGAAATCCTTGATTTCATTCTCTGCTCCCATTTCTTCACGCTGAATGTACTCTTCGGTAACCGAAATCCTGGGACGGATGTCGAGGAGTTCTATCATCTTCTCTGTAGTCTCCATGTTGAAATCGAAGAGGAACTCGTATTTCTTCTCGTAGAAAGGGCGGATGTCGTCCTGATAATACTCGAAGAAAGGGCTCTCGCCATAGGCGGAAAGGAGCGCATTCCAGTGCACGTGGCGCCAGTTGGCGTGGTCGGAGATGCGGATGTCCTTCATCGACAGAGAGATGTCGTGATTGGTGGGGATGGTGAGCGAGAGGGGGCCGTTGGTGGTAGGGATGATCATACGGTTACGATAGGTTTGCTTGATAAAGCTCTCGTGGCGCTCTATCAGGCATTCATCGTAGCGGTTCAGCTTCTGGTACCACTGGATGGGGCCGAAATATGTGGAAGAAAGAAGGGCTTTCAATTTCTGCTTTGTTATGAAGGGTTAATGATGAAGAGGGGGACGAGCGATGGAATCGCTCGGAACGGGGGGCAGACGGGAGACAAGCTTCCGGCAGCGCGAGGGAGCTAGAACAGCTTAAAGGCTTTGCCTATCATCTGATGCTTATGAACGAGCTGCTGGCCGGTTGGCGTCTTCAAGAGATAGAAGCGGCAATCCTTGCAGCCGCAGCGCTTGCAGCAGATGGTTGGAATGACGAACTGCATGGTGTCGATGCGCAGCGTATCACCCGGAAGCTTCTCTATCCTGCCTATGAAATGAGACTCGAAGACGCGCTTGCGGCGCTGGTTCTTGGGCTGGTAAACCACCGTATCGGTGAAAACAACCACATCGCCACGCCCGAAATTTTCGTAGTCAATCCTGTTCACTATCACCCGGTTGCCTGCCTTCAGCTGGGGCGGAAGCCCGCCCTGAGGCACCGAGAAGATAGTAAAGACATAGGTGCGCACTGCCCAAGCCAGGAGCAGCGACAACACCAATGCTATTAGGAATTTGCCGGCAGTCTTCAATTCTTATTTCTTTTTTCTTACTTAATATTGTCTACAAAAGTGAAGAGGCGGTTCCAACGGATGCCTGAGAAGCCCGGATGATCTGGGCTGTGGCTCCACCAGATGAAGATAGGCTTGCCCACGATATGGTCCTCAGGCACGAAACCCCAGTAGCGGCTGTCGGCTGAGTTGTGGCGGTTGTCGCCCATCATCCAGTAGTAGTCGAGCTTGAAGGTGTAGCTCTTCGCCTGCTTGCCGTTGATGAAGATGCGGCCAGCGTTGTCTACCTTCAGGTCGTTGCGCTCGTAAACCTTGATGCAGCGCTCGTATACAGGCAGATTCTTCAGCGTCAGAGCGATGCTCTCGCCCTTCTTCGGAATCCATACCGGACCGTAATTATCTCTTGTCCAGCCGGTATAGGCGTTGAGCGGATAGAGGTCGCCATAGGTTGCATCCGTATTGATAGAGATGCTCTCTACGAGGTTTCTGTTCGCCTTCAGCGCCATATAAGCCTTCTTGGTGAGCGGAATCACGCCACTCTGATTATACATCAGCAGGTCTTCGTTGGTGATTCCCAGTTCATCGGCAAGGTCGATAGGGAACTCGCCCTTGAGCTTCATCTTATAAGTATACTGCACGTTATCAGGCTCCTTGTTTGCCTTTCCGTTCAGATAAACGATGTGGTTCTTGATCTGCAGGGTCTGACCAGGCAAGCCCACACATCGCTTTACATAGTTCTCGCGGCGGTCGGTAGGACGGCTGATGATGTCGCCATATTCGCCCGGCATGCTGCTGATGTAGTTGCGGCCTGTAGCATAAACCTGCTCAAAATAGTGGCGCTGCTGCAATGGGCTCATCGCGCGCACATCCTTTTCCTGTCCGTTCTGCTGCATCAGCTGGTCGCCGATGCTGTAAACCATCTGGTAGTAATCATTCGCCTGATAGCGCTCCTCATTGACGAGCGTATCGCCTGCAGGATAATTGAACACCACGATGTCATTGAGTTTCACGTTGCCCAAACCCTTTACGCGGCGGTAATCCCAGTGAGGCCACTCTATGTAGCTTTTCACGTTGACCAGCGGCATGGTGTGCTGGGTGAGCGGCATGGTGAGCGGAGTTTCAGGGATGCGAGGGCCGTAGCTTACCTTGCTCACGAAGAGATAATCGCCCGTGAGGAGACTCTTCTCGAGAGAGGAAGACGGAATGACGTAGTTCTGGAAGAAGAAGAGGTTGATGAAATAAACCGCTACGAGAGCAAACACCAGCGCATCTACCCAGCTCATGATGAAGCGCACAGGGCCTTCTTCATCCTTCCACCACTGCCAGTGAATCTTCTTGGTGATGTAAACATCGAAGATGAACGGAACCACGATGAGTCCCAACCAGCTTTCTACCCAAACCAGAAAGAGGAGATAGAGGGCGAGAACCACTGCGAACTTCGCCCACTGTACCTTCATATTGAGTTTTTGTTTCTGCTTGTCTATCATAACTTCTGCTTAGAACTTAAATAAATCTGATGTGGTGAGCAAGCCGGAATGGTTGGCTGTGAACTCAGCTGCGAGAACGGCTCCCAGGGCGAAACCCTTGCGAGAATGGGCACTGTGCTCGATGGTAATCATATCAGCATCGCTGTCATACATCACGGCGTGGATTCCCGGAACCTCGCCATCGCGTACGCAGTTGATGACCAGGTCTTCATCAGTAATGTTTGCATCGCCTTCATCGTGATGACCATCCTCAGTCCAATAAGTAACGCCACGCTTCCAGTCCTTCTTTCTGTCGATGTTGTCGATGATTTCCTCGGCAAGGGTGATGGCTGTTCCAGATGGCGCATCGAGCTTATGAACGTGGTGGGTTTCCTGCATGCATACAGAGTACTGTGGGAAACCATTCATGATTTTAGCCAGATAGCGGTTTACGGCAGAGAAAATGGCCACACCGATGCTGAAGTTAGAGGCCCAGAAGAGGGTCTGCTTACCATCGGCGCAGAGTTTCTCCACGTCTTCCTTATGGTCTTTCATCCAACCTGTAGAACCTGAAACCACCTTCACGTTGTGAGAGAAAGCCTTCAGATAGTTGCCGTAGGCGGCAGTAGGGTTGGTAAACTCAATGGCAACATCGGCAGAGCAGAACTCCGGGCTGTCGATGTCTTGAGGGTTATTCACGTCAATCTTACAAACGATTTCGTGGCCACGCTGCAGGGCGATCTCCTCGATCATGTGTCCCATCTTTCCGTAGCCGATCAAAGCAATTTTCATCTTTATCTATTTTTATTTTTGTTCTTATTTCTAAACCTTTCGGCAAAAATACACATTTTTCTTCGAAAAACCTTGAAAAATCCTTGTTATTATAATAATAAATAGAAAATTTTGGTTATTTTTGCAGTGATTTAAGGCTTTTAGCCTCATTTAGTAACTAAAAAGAGAACATTATGAGCAGATATATTTTTGAGACGAAGATGGAAGTAAGAGATTATGAGTGCGATATTGAGGGCATCGTGAACAATGCCAACTATCTGCACTACATGGAACATACCCGCCATCTCTTTCTGAAGGAATGCGGCCTCAGCTTTGCCGAAATGCACAACAAGGGCGTGGATGCTGTGGTGGCGAGAATGAACCTGCAGTACAAGGTTCCGCTGAAATGCGATGATGAATTCTTCTCGCGTCTGTGGCTGGAGAAGCAGGGCGTGAGATATGTTTTCCATCAGGACATCTTCCGTGCCAAGGACGAGAAACTCTGCCTCAAGGCAACCGTAGAACTCGTCTGCCTCATCAACGGAAAACTGGGCAACAGCGAGGACTACGACAAGGCATTCGAGAAATACTTCTATCCTCAGAGTTAACAGGTTAACAGTTAACAGCTGATTTTTCAATACCCCTTCCGCACACGAGCGAAGAACTTGCGTTCCGAAAGAGGCAATCCTATAAACCATAAAAGCCGAAACATTATGGAGCAACTCCTTCATTATGTGTGGAAGCACAAGCTCTTCCCACTCTCTCCACTCACCACCACCTGGCACCAGGCTGTGGAAGTAATTGACCCCGGACTGCACAACCGCAATGCAGGGCCCGATTTCTTCAATGCCAAAATCAAACTCAACGGAACCCTATGGGTGGGAAACGTGGAGATTCACGACAAGGCAAGCGACTGGTATGTACACGGACATGATAAGGATGAACGCTACGACAACGTTATCCTGCACGTTTGCGGAACCATCGATGTAGAAGCCAAGAACTCGAAAGGCGAGCCCCTCGTGCAGTTGCAGCTCGACATTCCCGAAAACGTATCGAAACATTATCAGGAGCTGCTGAGCATCGACCAGTATCCTCCCTGCTACCAGATTATCCCATCGCTCACCCGCCTCACCGTGCACAGTTGGATGAGCGCCCTGCAAACCGAGCGCTTATCGCAGAAAACCGATGCGATAGAGGCGCGCGTGAAGCAATGTAACGGCGATTGGGAAAACGCCTACTTCGTGACCCTGGCGCGCAACTACGGCTTCGGAATCAACGGCGACGCCTTCGAGCAGTGGGCTTACCATCTGCCGCTGAGGGCCGTAGACCATCACCGCGACGACCTCTTCCAGATAGAAGCCATCTTCCTGGGGCAAGCCGGACTGCTGGAACTGAACACCATTCCCGAAAGATATCAGAAAAACGCGCTGAACGACGGGTATTTCTCCCGGTTGAGGAACGAATATCTCTATCTCTCGCATAAATTCTCGCTGCAGCCGATGGATTACAAGCAGTGGCGCTTCCTGCGCCTGCGTCCGCAGAACTTCCCTCACATCCGCATCTCGCAGTTAGCCAATCTTTATTATAACCGCCGTGCGGGGCTGAGCCAGCTGCTCGAGGCAAGCACGGTGAAGGAGGCGAAGCAGGTGCTCTCAACCAGCGTTACGGAGTATTGGGAAACCCATTATACCTTCGGCAGCACGAGCATCCGGAACGAGAAGCACCTCTCCCCTTTCTCGCTCAATCTGCTCATCATCAACACCGTGGTTCCCATCCTCTTTGCCTACGGCAGGCACCGGGGCGAGGAGAAATACTGCGACCGCGCCTTCGACTTCCTGGAGGAGCTGAAGGCCGAGAATAACCACATAGTAAGGATGTGGAAGGAATGCGGCCTGCCGGTAGAGAACGCCGGGGATAGCCAGGCGCTCATACAGCTGAAGAAGGAATACTGCGACAGGAAGGAATGCCTGAGGTGCAGGATAGGTTACGAATACTTGAAAAGATAAAGATTATGGCTGATCAACAGGAAATACTGAACACCATCCTCCTGACAAGGCTCAATTACTTCAGCCTGGCAGGAATGCTGGAGCTATACAGAAAGGTAGGCTCCGCTACGCTCATCCTGGAGCATAAGAACAACCTCAGAGACATCCTCCCCGATGCCTCGGATAAACTCGTGAGCGCTATCCAGAACTGCGAAGAAGCCCGAAAACGCGCTGAGGAAGAACTGGAGTACGACATACGCTACGGAATAGAACCCATTCCGATGAACGACGACCGCTATCCGCAACGCCTCAAAGACTGCGATGACGCACCTCTCATCCTCTTCTATAAAGGCAACGCCAACCTCAACCAGCAGCGCGTCATCAACATCGTAGGAACCCGCCACTGCACTCCTTACGGCGAAGACCTCATCCGCCGCTTCATCACCGACCTGAAGCAGCTCTCACCCAACGTGCTCATCATGAGCGGACTTGCCTACGGAGTGGACATCGTGGCGCACCGCCAGGCACTCGCCAACGGCTACGAAACCATAGGCGTGCTGGCTCACGGTCTGGATGACCTCTACCCCCGTCAGCACCGGGAAACGGCGGCAAGAATGATAGAACAGGGCGGACTGCTCACCGAATTCCTTACCCGTACAAACGCTGATAAGATAAACTTCGTGCGCCGCAACCGCATCGTAGCGGGAATGTCGGATGCCTGCATCCTGATAGAGAGCGCAGCTCATGGCGGCGGCCTCATCACCTGCGATATTTCGCAATCCTACGGCAGAGACGTCTTCGCCTTCCCGGGCAGAATAGGTGATTACTACAGCGAGGGCTGCAACAACCTGATACGCAACAACGGCGCCACGCTCATCACCAGTGCCGAGGACTTTGTGAAGGACATGCGCTGGCAGGATGACGCCACCCTGATGCGAGCCAAGCAGCAAGGCATCGAGCGCAGCCTCTTCCCCGAGTTATCAACAGAAGAAGAGCTCATCGTCAGCATCCTCTCAAAGACAAACGACCTGCAGATCAACATCATCAGCGTGAAGTCGAACATCGACATCTCCCGCCTCACCTCCCTCCTCTTCCAGATGGAAATGAAAGGAATCATCCGCACCCTGGCAGGGGGAATGTATCATCTTTTAAAGTGAATCAAAGGAGGAGTTAAGGAGTTAAAGGGAGTTAAGGAGTTAAGACAACAGTTATGAGATACTCATGTTTTTTTGTATATCATGGCAAATTCTCATAAAAAAAGTGTAACTTTGCAACCGAAATTTTGGAGAAGGAATATCAAGGATTATCATTTTCGAAGCATTTGTCTTAACTCCTTTAACTCCTTAACTCCTTTAACTCCTCATAAAACGATGAAAATAGGTAATATAGAATTTGGGCCTCAGCCCCTCTTCCTCGCTCCGATGGAAGACGTAACAGATATTGGCTTTCGCATGCTCTGCAAGCGATTCGGAGCCGCCATGGTTTATACTGAGTTCGTATCGGCGGAAGCCTTGGTGCGAAGCATCAAGAGCACCGTCAGCAAGCTTACGATAAGCGATGAAGAGCGCCCTGTGGGCATTCAGATTTACGGCAGAACCACAGAGGACATGGTGGAAGCTGCCAAGATCGTGGAACAGGCGAAGCCGGATGTGATTGATATTAACTTCGGTTGCCCGGTGAAGAAGGTTGCCGGAAAGGGTGCAGGAGCCGGAATGCTCCGAAATATCCCATTGATGCTGGATATTACAAGAGAAGTGGTAAAGGCGGTAAACGTGCCCGTAACTGTGAAAACCCGATTGGGATGGGATTGCGAGAACCTCATCATCACCGACCTTGCCGAGCAGCTACAGGATTGCGGGATCCAGGCGCTCACCATCCACGGCAGAACCCGTAGCCAGATGTACACCGGAGAAGCCGACTGGAGCCTCATCGGAGAGGTGAAGAACAATCCCCGCATCCATATTCCTATCATCGGCAACGGCGACATTACGACCCCAGAAGAAGCCAAGCTTGCCTTCGAAAGATACGGCGTAGATGCGGTAATGATTGGTCGCGCCACCTTCGGCAGGCCTTGGATTTTCAAGGAAATTCGTGATTATCTGGATAATACGGGCGCTGCTCCATTAACCGTAGATGAGAAAATCGACCTCTTGGAAGAGCAGCTCCGCATCAACGTGGAGCGCATCGACGAGTACAGAGGCATTCTCCACACCCGTCGCCACCTTGCCGCCTCCCCTATCTTCAAGGGCATTCCCGATTTTCGCCAGACGAGAATCGCCATGCTGAGAGCCACTACCGTGGAGGAACTGAAAGAGATATTGAAAGAATGCCGCGAGAGAATCAAGGCGATAGAATAAGAAACAAAAAGGGAGAATCCAACAGACACCTGTTAGTTTCTCCCTTTTACTTTTAAAAGATTGACTTTATATAATCCATCAAATTTTCATTCTTATAGCTTGGAGTTTGAAGTGATCTACCACCCTTAAAACCATGCTTAATCAAAACACTTTCATTCAATTGGTCTCCAGAATATTCTGCAACCAACTTTAATCTAAAAGTAATATCCGTAGGAGCTTGCTCAAGCCAATATTCAGAATCCTCACGCTTACAATTATCGGCAACAACTTGAGTTTTAAATCTAACGTTTCTAGTATTTGACATAAACAAATATACTATATCTCCTACTTCAAAATTAGCTGTATTTACCCAACTAATAAATCCACTCTTTATCAAGCTCTTTGCGTGATTACATTTTTTCTCATTTGCAAAAGCAATCCACTCTTTATTCCCCATTGTTTAAAAAATATTTGATAATATCATCTATTGTTGCCTTAAACAACCTACCATAATCAGAACTTACACTATTAGGTGCCCATATCTTAAAACATTTTTGCCCTAATGTGCTACCATAAAAGAAAGTATATGTCAGTCCCATCACCTCGAAATCAAAATGTTCACCAGACTTTGCTGTTTTAAAAGTTTCAGAAAAGTCTTTTAGATTTTTTACAGCAGTTTCCTTATCTCCCAACAACAAATTCACATCATCATGAAATTTTGAATTATTACGTAACGTTAGAGAATACACATCCCCTCTCTCTGTTGTAGACTTCATCAAACTGACGGAACCATTTGTAAACCCCTTTACCCTCTCTATTGAACCAGACTTTTTTAATTGCGCATGACTCATAATTGGGCAAACACTTAAAATTAATGATAAAAGAAGTATAACTTTAAATCTAAACATAATCAAAAATAATTATCAAATTACTATTGTCTCATCCATAGCAAGTCAAAGTACATCAATCTGGTTGCCATTTTGATTTGCTGCCCCTTCTTTCCTCCTGTATATAAGAACTCCTGTTCTTCAGAGGTAAACAGAGATTGAAAACCATTTTTTTGATAGAAAGAGATTACTTCGGGAGCATTGATTGCATCTACTATCACAAAGCGACAGCCAGACTTGTTGTCATGAGACATAAACCAACCCTTGATGAAATCAATGACTTCACTGCCTATTCCCTTTCCACAAAAATCCTTGTTTACGCCCAAACGACCGATAAGAATACCAGGGTATCTACGCAGAGGCTTTTCATGATGCGTAAGACTTTTCATATAATCCTTACGGCTTCTTGGCAAATCATAAATACGAATGCTATCATTAGAAACCGTAAAGGCACAAACGATTTTGGTGGGGTCATCATTCTTTCGAAAACAATATGATTTCCCCATCAAATAATAAGCATAGCGTGTGGCATCATTCTTGAAGAAATCATCCAGATCTTCATTGCCACACGAGAATGGTTGACAGGTGGATAATAAGTCATCTGTCAATTCACTAAAAAAGCATTGTGAACTCAGAAACATAAATGCCTCCTTTCTTATCTCATACCTGCCTTTTCCAAAATGCTGCGAGCCATTACACAAAAGGGATGTTCTTCGATATTTTTGAATCCCTTAAAATTGCGCTCGGCCTCTTCTGCATGGCGCAAAAACTCTTTTGCTTCTTTACCATGCAATGTTGGTATTGCTTTGATTGCTGTTGCCATAATCTTATCTCCTATCATTATGTCAACTGCCAACCTGTAACAAAGTTAACAGGTTAACAGTTAACAGTTGTTTTTTCTATACTTCTACCTGAAATTGAAGAAACCTAGCTTCCTCAAATTATAGAGAAGGGCTTTACTTCTTCAATATCGAAGCACCTTCGAGCAGGGCGAGTGCCTTATTCTCGTTCTCCTCCATGATTTCACGCTCTCCCGGACCCTTGTCGTTGATTCCGCAGAGGTGCAGGATGCCGTGGATGATGACGCGATGGAGCTCATCATCGTAGGTCTTGCCAAACTGCTCGGCATTGGTGCGGACCGTATCCAGCGAAATCACGATGTCGCCGTTAATCACATCATCCTCATCGTAATCGAAGGTGATGACATCGGTATAGTAATCATGACCCAGATACTCGTTGTTTACTTCGAGAATCTTCTCGTCATCTACAAACATATAGCCAATCTCACCCACCTTGCGGCCATGAGAGGCAGCTACCTTACGAATCCAGGCACTCGTATCACGCTTCTTGATCTTTGGCATTTTCACGCCGTCTACATTGTATGTTATCATACGCTTCTTCCTCCTATTTTTATTTTATTTTTGGTAAAAATTCATCTACTTCTCTTCCGAAGAATCTCAGCTCCCTAACCAGCGTTGAGCTGATGCTGCTGTATCTTGGGTCAGAAAACAGCAGGATGGTTTCTACGCCGCCCAACTGCTTATTGATGTCAGCCTGCTCTCTTTCGTACTCGAAATCCTTGGCAGAACGGACGCCACGAACCAGAAACCTGGCTCCCATACGATGCGCCAAATCGATGGTGAGATCATCGTAAGAAACCACCTCCAGGCGATAACCCTTAGATGCATCTTCCGCATCCACCAACTCCGAACATTCCTTCGGGAAAACAGCCTTGATATCCTCCACACGCTTCGAGATTTCCTCGCTGGCGTGCTTCAGTTTGCTCACCGCCACTGCAATCACGAGCTTGTCGAACATCGGCAAGGCACGCTCGGCAATGTTCTGATGTCCTATCGTAAATGGGTCGAATGTACCCGTAAATATTCCTATCTTCATAAATGTTTATCCTTTAACGGCGCTAGCCCTAATTCAACATTTAACATTCAACATTACTCAAACAGGTCGCCCTGCATAATATTGCTTGTATACGGATTTCTGCCGAGATGCTCGTAGGCAAGCGGCGTTGCCATTCTGCCTCGCGGCGTGCGCTTGATGAAACCCTCCATGATGAGGAACGGCTCGTAAACCTCCTCTACGGTGCCGCCATCCTCGCCTATTGCCGTGGCAATGGTGCTTACGCCTACCGGACCGCCACGGAACTTGTCGATGATGGTGGTGAGAATCTTGTTGTCAATCTCGTCCAAGCCATACTGATCGATGTTGAGCGCCTTGAGCGCCATCTGGGCAATATCGTAAGTGATGGTTCCGTTGCCCTTTACCTGGGCGAAATCACGCACTCTTCGCAGCAGGGAATTGGCGATACGAGGGGTTCCGCGCGAACGGCGGGAGATTTCCACAGCCGCCTCATCCTCTATCGGCACCTTCAGGAGCATCGCACTTCGCTTGATAATCTTCTGAAGCGTAGCCGGGTCGTAATATTCGAGATGCAGATTGATTCCGAAACGGGCACGCAGAGGAGCTGTAAGCAGACCGCTTCTCGTTGTTGCTCCTACGAGGGTAAACGGATTCAAGTCTATCTGGATGCTGCGAGCCGAAGGACCCTTGTCTATCATGATATCGATGCGGTAATCCTCCATCGCCGAATAGAGATACTCCTCTACCACAGGCGAAAGTCGGTGGATTTCATCGATAAAGAGCACATCGTTGGGCTCCAGCGAGGTAAGGATTCCCGCCAGATCGCCCGGCTTATCAAGCACAGGACCCGATGTAATCTTGAATCCTACGCCCAGTTCGTTGGCGATGATGTTGCTCAGCGTGGTCTTACCCAATCCCGGCGGACCATGGAGGAGCGTATGGTCGAGTGGTTCGCCACGATATTTGGCAGCCTCAACAAAGACCTCGAGATTTTCCACCACGCCATTCTGTCCGCTGAAATCAGAAAACTTCAGCGGGCGCAGCGCCTTCTCGAATTCCTTTTCGGCAGGCGAAACTATTTCTTGTCTTATATCAAAATCTTCGTTCATTCTATGACTATTATCGATAATATGGGTGCAAAGTTACACATTTGTTGCGGAATTAAAGAAGAAAAGCCGAATTATTTTGCCCATGATTTTGCACAATCCCAAAAGATTCGTGCAGATTTGCAAGCGTTACCCTACAAAAATGTTATAATTTATCATTTTCTTGCAGAATAATTTGTTTATCCGATAGAAAAGACGTACTTTTGCACTCGATATTGAAAGCGAGGAAAGAAATAAATAAGAGAGAAATATCAGGATTTTAAAAGAAATAGAATTATGCTTAAGTTATTTCAAGGGCTCAGCAAGCTGCTGGCCAATTACACATCTATCTTCGTGATAGGTGTTGCAGTGTTCACATTCTTCTTCCCACATACCTTCGACTGGGTGCGCGGAACTACTCAAACCGTCATTCTCGGCATCATCATGCTCACTATGGGTCTGACCTTGACCACCAACGACTTCAAGATTCTGGCTCAGCGCCCGCTGGATGTCTTCATCGGAGCCTGTGCCCAGTTTATCATCATGCCGGGTGTGGCTTACACCCTGGTTCATGTGTGGCATCTTGACCCAGCCCTGGCACTCGGAATCCTGCTGGTAGGTTGCTGTCCGGGCGGCGTTTCGAGCAACATCATGAGTTATCTGTGTCATGGCGACGTAGCTTTCTCCGTAGGAATGACCTGCGCCTCTACCATTCTTGCACCGGTGATGACTCCGCTGCTGATGAAGATTACGGCAGGCGAGATTATCCATGTAGATGCTGTGGGAATGTTCATCAACATCCTCATCGTAACGATTATTCCTGTGGCCATCGGCTGCGCCCTCAACTATATTTACGGCAAGAAAGACTGCTTCCCTACCATCCAGAGTCTGATGCCGGGCATCAGCGTTACGTGTCTGGCAATCATCGTAGGCGGTGTGATTTCTACGGTTCATGATGACCTCGTAGCCCGCGGCTTATCGCTTTTCCTCTGGACTTTCGCCGTGGTTTTCTGCCACAACACGCTGGGCTATCTTCTCGGTTGGCTTGCCGGCAAATGTGCCGGATTCAATACCGCCAAGAAGCGTACCATCAGTATTGAGGTCGGCATGCAGAACGCCGGTCTTGCCACGGTACTTGCGGGCAACTTCTTCGCAGCCCAGCCCCTCGCCGTATTGCCTTGCGCCATCAGCTGCGCCTGGCACAGTATTTCCGGCACCATCCTTGCCGGAATCTATCTGAAATGGGACCATCTGCATGAGAAGAAGTAAATGACTTCTGAAAAAGATAAAAAAAGGTCGTGAGATTTCTGATTGAACCTCACGACCTTTTCTTATATCATTACCTCACGGGGTTAACAGGTTAACAGTTAACAGCCGTTTTTTCTATAGTTACACGAGCAAAGCACTTGAATTGGCTTTCCCTTCGGACGCCGAACGTTGTTTCTTCACTCTTCGTTCTTCACTCTTCACGTAATCTACTTCCCCGTAGTCAGCAGCTGCACGGCTCGCTGAACTATCTCGTTGGTCTCGTTCCAGACCTGGAAGTATTGGCTCATATCCCAGATATCTCTTGCAACAAGGGCTTTCAGCTGCAGGGCGAGGTATTTCTTCGTCTGAATTAATTCAGCCTCATCCTTTGGCTCTATCTTCTCCTTCTTGCCCTCGGCGATAATGCCATCTATCAGCGAAGAAGGAACCTCGTAGGTGGCGAGGAACTTATCGAAATTCTTATACTGGCTCTTCAGCTCCTTACGATGCGCATCGATGAACTTCAGACTGTGGTTGATGACGATACTCTTGGCTGCCAACTGACGGTGCATCTTGGTGTACTTGGTTGTATCCAGCGGAACGAAATAATCTGGCATGATTCCACCACCACCATAAACTACACGATGCTTGCGCAAGGTATAATACTTCAGACTGTCTGAAAGATGGATGCTGTCCTGATTGGTGAACTCGCCATGCTTGTAACGCTTGTCCAGATCCATCGCATAATCCAATCTGTCACCTTTCTTATATGGCTTCTGGATGCATCTGCCGCTAGGCGTATAGTAATGGGCGATGGTGAGACGAATCTCGCTGCCATCATCGAAGGTCAGCGGACGCTGCACCAATCCCTTGCCGAAGGTTCTGCGACCAACCACTACGCCACGGTCCTGATCCTGGATGGCTCCGGAAACAATCTCGGCGGCAGAAGCGGTAAACTCATTGGTGAGCACCACCACCTTGCCATTGCGCCATCTGCCGTTAGCCTGCGCCTTGTATTCCTGGCGAGGCGCTGCACGACCGCTGGTATAAACGATGAGATCGCCCTTCTGCAGGAACTCGTTGGCAATCTGAGCCGCAGCCTGAAGATAGCCTCCACCATTATCCTCAAGGTCGAAGATAAGGTCCTTCATTCCCTTCTTTTTCAGCGAATCCATCGCTATTGTTACCTCTTTATGACTGGTAAGACCGAAGCTTCCCAATCGGATGTATCCGATGCCCGGACGAATCATATAAGCCGCATCCATCGTAGTTACCGGAATTTTATCGCGCTTTACCTTGAAGATGAGTTTATCCTTGATGCCACGGCGCACGATGGTAAGGTTCACCGTTGTTCCCTTAGGACCACGAAGGCGCTTCATGATTTCCTCCTTGCTCATCTTGACGCCCGAAATGGCAGTATCGTTTACAGCCACAATGCGGTCGCCGGCAATGATTCCCACCTTCTCAGAAGGTCCGTTCGTAACCGGCTGGATAACGAGCAGCGTATCATCTACCATGTTAAACTGCACGCCAATGCCATCAAAACTGCCGTTCAGCGGCTCGTTCATCGCCTTGGTTTCCTTGGCTGTAGCGTAAGAAGAATGAGGGTCGAGCTTTTCGAGCATACCACGGATGGCGTCCTCTACGAGCTTATTCTCATCCACACTATCCACATAGAGGTTGGTAATGGCGATTTCAGCCCTTCCCAACTTCTCTATCGGGCTGTTCTTGCCCATCTTGATACGCAACTGGGCACTGGCAGAAGTTACTGCCAGGAATGCTACCAGTGCTATGAATAGATATTTCTTCATTTCTTAAAACTTAAAGTTTATGAAAGAGAGAAATCCTTCAAGAGTTAACAGGTTAACAGCGCTTTTTTCAATGGTTACCCCCCGAAAGCACTTGAATTCTTCACTCTTCGTTCTTCACTCTTCACTTCATTTAATCCAGCGGTGCTGAGTCTTCCTCCGGAATATCCTCTTCTATTACCAGATTTTCGATGATGAAGTTCTGGCGCTCCATCGTGTTCTTACCCATATAATATTCCAACAGCTTCTGCACCTGGTCGGTTTTATGCAGCGTAACCTGCTCCAACCGCATGTCGGGACCGATGAAATGGGCGAATTCATCAGGCGAAATCTCTCCCAATCCTTTGAATCGGGTGATTTCAGGATCAGGGCCCAAATCGCGAATCGCCTGCTGGCGCTCCTCATCGCTGTAACAGTAATGCGTGATGAAATCGCTCTTTTTCTCCTTGCTTCCCAGTTTCGCATCCGCATCAGCCACCGCCTGCTTGTTCTTGATCTTGGTTCGCTTGTTGCGCACTCGGAACAATGGGGTCTGAAGCACGTAGACATGGCCCTTCTTGATGAGATCTGGGAAGAACTGAAGGAAGAAGGTGATGATGAGCAGGCGGATGTGCATTCCGTCGACATCCGCATCGGTTGCCACAATTACCTTGTTGTAACGCAATGAATCCAAGCCGTCCTCTATATCGAGAGCCGCCTGAAGCAGATTGAACTCCTCGTTCTCATAAACCACCTTCTTGGTAAGACCGAAGCTGTTGAGCGGTTTACCACGCAGAGAGAACACCGCCTGGGTATTCACATCGCGGCTCTTGGTGATGCTTCCGCTGGCAGAATCGCCCTCGGTGATGAAGATGGAACTCTCCTCCTTGCGCTCGTTCTTGGCGTCGCTGAAATGGATGCGGCAGTCGCGGAGCTTGCGATTGTGGAGATTCGCCTTCTTGGCACGCTCACGGGCGAGTTTGGTAACGCCCGCCATCGCCTTGCGCTCGCGTTCGCTCTCCTTAATCTTATTCTCCAGAACCTCAGCTACATCCTTGTGGATATGGAGATAGTTGTCTACTTCCTTCTTCAGGAAATCGCCCACATACTTATTGATGGTTTCGCCACCATTCGGCGTCATCGTAGTACTTCCGAGCTTAATCTTGGTCTGACTCTCGAAAACCGGTTCTTCTACGTTGATGGCAATGGCAGCCACCAGTCCGTTTCGGATGTCAGCATATTCATACTTGCCGTAGAACTCCTTGATAGTCTTGGCAATATGCTCCTTGAAGGCACTCTGATGCGTACCTCCCTGGGTGGTGTGCTGACCGTTGACGAAGGAATAATACTCCTCGCCATACTGGTTGGTATGGGTGAAGGCAATCTCGATGTCCTCGCCCTTCATGTGGACGATGTCGTAGAGACCTTCGTTGGTCATATTATCGCTCAGCAAATCCTGCAGACCATGGCGACTCAAGATGCGGCGGCCATTGTGCATGATGGTGAGTCCGGTGTTCAGATAAGTATAGTTGCGGAGCATCGTTTCCACGAAATCATCGTGGAAGGAATAGTTCTTGAAGAGTGTATTATCCGGCTCGAAGAAGATAAAGGTACCGTTCTCGTCCTCAGTATCTTCCGTCATATCGCTCTTCAGAATACCTTTCTCAAACTTCAGATGGCGCACCTTTCCATCGCGGTACGACTTTACTTCGAAATGGGAACTGAGGGCATTGACCGCCTTCACACCCACACCATTCAGACCGACGCTCTTCTTGAACGCCTTGCTGTCGTACTTACCGCCGGTATTCAGCACACTTACAGCCTCAACGAGCTTGCCCTGAGGAATACCACGACCATAGTCGCGCACGCTGACACGCAGATTGTCCTCGATATCGATTTCCAGACGGGCACCTGCACCCATCTTGAATTCATCGATAGAGTTGTCTACCACCTCCTTCAAGAGCACATAAATACCATCTTCCGGCAGATTTCCATCTCCCAGACGGCCGATGTACATACCCGGACGGGTGCGTACATGCTCCATATCGCTCAAGTGGCGGATGTTATCGTCGGTATATTCTACCGGCGGCTGCTCCTGAGGGGCATTGGTAAGCTCATCAGCGGCATTCAATTCGCTGTTACCTAAGTTTTTATCTTCAGACATGATTTCCTCCTTAGTTATTCTTATTTATTTTCTTATAACATAGCAAATGATGTTGCAATATTCTGTTTATCAGATCATTGCCAACACAATAATTGCTATTTACTTGATACTCTTAATATAGCAGTTGCGGCGCTTGTGAAGGATTGGATCCAAGACGCCCCATTGTCCCTGCACGGCAGCATTTTCTTCCATTTCTACCTGCGTTTCTCCCCACTCGATTCCATACTTCTGATAGATAGGAATCAGGTCGGCAAAGAGCAGCGCATTGGCACCCTTAGCACGGTATTCCGGCTGGATACCGATGAGCAGAAGGTCGACAATCTTGGTTTTATGGAACTTGATGGCGCGCAGCAGATGCCACCAGCCAAAAGGAAGCAGCCTGCCCCTATGACACTTCTGCAGAGCTCTGGAAAGGGAAGGCATCGTAATACCGATACCTATCATCTTATGATCCTCGGTAGTCCAGTCTTCTATGGCTGTTACAAAGTTCAGGTCGAGCAAAGACAGATACATCTTGATGTACTGGTCTATCTGCTTCTGTGAAAGTTCGGAATAACCATAGAGATGCTTGTATGTATCATTGATGAGGTCGAAAATCTTCTGTCCGTATCCGCCCTGATAAATATCCTTACGGGTAAGTTTGCGGACATGGAGATTGTATCTTTTCTCTATCATCGCTGCTATCTTGGCATATTTCTCCGGGATGGTATCTGGCACCATCAGTTTATACTCTACATACTTATTATCTACGGTAAAACCCTCCAGAGCCTCAATGTGCTCCGGATAATATGAATAATTATAAATGGTAGGCATGGTGCCTAGCTGGTCAAAGCCCCAGGTAAGCATGCCTTCTGGATCCATATCGGTAAAACCCAGCGGACCTACAATATCTTCCATTCCCTTCTCCTTACCGTATTTCTCTACAGCATCGAGAAGAGCCTTGGAAACCTCGCGGTCGTCAATGAAATCAATCCAGCCGAAACGGACCGACTTCCTGCCCCATTTATTGTTTGCCTTATGATTGATAATGGCAGCGACGCGACCTGCCAGCTTGCCGTCCTTATAGGCAAGAAAATACTCTGCCTCGCAGAACTCGAACGCTGCGTTCTTGTCCTTGCTCAGAGTATTCATGTCGTCGCTGAAAAGATTAGGCACATCATATTCGTTGCCTTCGTAGAGGTCGTAATGGAAGTCGATGAACGTCTTCAAGTCCTTCTTTGTTTCGACCTTTTTAATTTCTATTAATGACATGATTTTCAAACTAGTTTGCAATATTATAAATGCAAAAGTAGCAATATTTTGGCAAATTACCAAATATTGCTACTTTTTTTGCAGTTTTTTAGGGGTTAATTTTTAATTACAGCTCCCAAACTAGCCTATATCACCCATTTACTGGTGGTTTTGGCGGAATCAGTTTTACTTAACGAGATGCTCTTTTATCCAAACCATCTGCTGATAATTTGTATCGGGTGTAGTCCAATGCTCATTGATTGGAGTGAGCAAAGCTTCCTTCTTACATTTCAACGTATTCCAAACAGCATAGCTGGTAGTTGGCGGACAGGTATTATCGTTATATCCCCATGTAAGATAAGTTGGGGCCTTTACCTTGCGGGCAAAATTCACCACATCATAATAAGCCATCGTGTTGAGACAATCCTTGTTCTTCAATATCTCATGATATTTATTGAAGTGAGGATAACCGCCCGTTCTTCCCTTCTCGGCATAAGCAGCCATATCGCTGAGCGCCGGATGATTGGCAACACACTGGGTTACGCGCTTATCTAAACCGGCTGCAATAATAGCCAAGGCTCCACCCTGACTTCCGCCCTGCACAGCCACATTCTTTCCGTCCCATTCTGGGAGAGAGGTTAGGAAATCTATGCAGCGCACCAGTCCCTGATAAACATGCCTCATATAATAACGGTTCTTATCTTCCAATCCATTGGCAAGATAACCACCGTTTGCATCGTTGAATCCCTTGCTTATCTCCTGGAATGTTTCGGCTGGGAGACGTGGGTCGAGACCATGAATCTCTATCTCGAAGCGGATGAATCCGTTCTCGGCGTAATATTTATTGCGCATAGGCTCCTTGATGGTCTTGATGCCGGCTCCAGGAGGTGTGAGAACCACAGGATGGCTACCCTGCTTGGCATTCTTGGGATAGAAGAGGTAGCCGTACATCGCATGACCTTTCTTATCTATCTGAAGCTTTACAAGATAGCAATCTATCTTATCTGTACAATATTCCTTGGCGAGTTCCTTGGTATAGCTCATCGGCACGTTCTTCAGTTCGTCCTTTGCCTGCTGCCAGAAAGCATCGAAATCCTTAGGCTCCTGGGTATAAGGCTGAATCTTATCTACCGAGAATCCTACTTTGATATGATGCTGATAGGTCTTACCATCGAGTTTATAGAATAATCTCAAATCGCGGAAGCCCGGTGTCTTTCGGGTTCCCATGTTCACGATGGCGCGCCCATTCTTCAGCTTGAAGCTTCCTTTCTTGTCAGCCTTCAGCATGTCATCGCCTATTTCATAATTCACCTCGCCGTCACGGGGAATTCCATACTTATAGAAACTTACTTCCACCTTAGCCTGTTCGCCCGTCTTATAGAGCCAGTCGGCATGGTCAGGCACGGTTAGCCAGAGATAATCACTGCGATAGGGATAGTTCTCCGCCTTCACACTTAACACACTCGTCATGTTCATCGCCAGGATAAACAGAAGCGATAAATAGATTGTCCTTAATCTGTTCATAATTTTATAGTTTGTTTTTAAATTATAATATTCAACTATCATATATGAGCGCAAAAGTACAACATTCCATTGAGATAACAAAATGATTTCAAGGATATTTTTAAGCACTGGCGGAAAACTAACATTCTCCAAGGAATCACAATAAGAAAAAGCTCGATCATCTATTCTCTCCAACACTGGCGAGAAGTGCGAAGTGTCGGATGAAGCGAGAGATGGTTCATCAAATGAGTAGTGAAATTATGAGGGTGGAGTCGATTACAGAAGACAATATGGTGTCAAATTGCTCCATGACCCGAAAATATTCCTCCAAAAGGAGTGAGTTTCTCAGATTTAATTTGTATCTTTGCCATGTCATATCAGAGTTTTGCTTGTTTTCTTTTCGCAACACTAAGATAAGTGAAAATTCTGATATAGCAAAATCCGGAGTAACTTTTTGTTGCTCAGGCGCCTAAAATGTTTAATTGATAATAGTGTTGCGGAATTAATGGAATAACCAGAAATGAAATTGAAAAGACATCTACTGACAGCCGCCCTGACACTCTTTTGCCTATCGGCAGCTAACGCCCAACTGCTAAGAACAACAGTGGAGCAAGGAGAAATTGAAGGTGTGGAACATGAAGGATTCGCCCTATACAAGGGAATCCCATACGCTGAAGCACCAGTGGGCAACCTCAGATGGAAAGCCCCAGTAAGCAAGAAGCCTTGGAAGGGAGTATTCAAAGCAGATAAATGGGGAGACCGTCCACCACAGCCCATCGACCCTAACCAAAATGGTGGAGAGCAGGGTATGAGCGAGGACTGCCTATACCTCAGTGTGGAAACACCAGCCAAGAGTAAGAATGACAAACTCCCTGTATTTGTGATGATTCATGGAGGAGCCTTTCTTTCTGGCTCCTACAGTGGAACTCAGGAAAGCTTTGTCAAGGAAGGCATCATCTATTGCAGCATAGAATACCGCTTGGGAGCCTTGGGATTCATGGCACATCCAGAGCTGAGTAAGGAATCAGGCAAGAACATATCTGGTAACTATGGCATCCTTGATCAAGTGATGGCCTTAAAATGGATTCACGACAATATCGCTGCCTTCGGTGGAGACCCAGACAAGATTACCATTGCTGGAGAATCTGCCGGTGGTATCTCGGTAAGTATACTATGCGCCTCTCCACTTGCCAAGGGACTCTTCCGAGGAGCCATCAGCGAAAGTGGTAGCTCCTTCTGGCCTGTGGGTGAAAGCAGAAATGGTAACACAGCCATGCTCACCTCCAAAGCGGCAGAAGCAGGTGGACTTCTCCTTCAAAAGAGACTCAAGGCTAAGAACTTGAAGCAGCTAAGAAAAGTTCCGGCTATGGACATCGTGAAGAATACCGCCTTTGAGTCCTTTTGGCCAAACGTTGACGGCTACTCCATCACCGATGACCAGTATAAGCTCTATGAAAAGGGAAGCTACAATGATGTAAATGTCATCATAGGAACCAACAGCGACGAAGGAAGTATGTTTAGCCGCCCTGTCAGTGTAAGTGACTATGAGAAAAGAATCCATGAGATATATGGAAGTTGGGCAGACCAGGTTCTCAGTCTCTATCCTGCCAAGACAGAGGAAGAAACCTACTTCGCTCAATCCGACATTTTCCGTGATGGCTCCTTTGCATGGGGAACGTATGCCTGGGCTAACCTGCAGAGCAAGACCGGCAAGGGCAAGGTGTATATGTATTACTTTGACCAAGACTCTGAGAACACCATCGTGAAAAGCCGCAAGGGAGGAGCCAGCCATGTGGCAGAGATGCCATTCATCTATGGCTATAAGTTTGGCTCTGGAAAGATGACCGAGACGGAGCAGCACATGGAACAAATCATGTCACGCTACTGGATCAACTTTACCAAGACTGGCAATCCAAATGGGGATAGCCTTCCTTTCTGGACTAGCTACCAGGAAGGTAAACCAACGGTGATGATTATGAAGGAAGGACTGCATTTGGGTCCTGTTCAAAATCAAAAGCAAATGGACTTCTTCGAGAAGTTCTTCAAGGAAAAAAGAAAATAATACGTCAAGTTCCAAGTGGCATTTCTCCCACTTGGAACTTTTTCATTAAAGAGATAAAACGCCACTGTGGCAGCACACCTCACCTATTTTTTTCTCTATCAAGCTGTTGCTGATATATTTTTCTTTTCAGACCTTTACATTTTACACATTTTCGAGGTTTTCTAAGCTTTCTCCGTTATCATCAGCACATGACTTTCGTCGCTCAATGTGGTGGCGAAGATATAGGTTTCGCCACCATCCTTCAGCTTCAATCGCTTGCGTAATTCTGCTACGGAAAGGGGGAAGTTGCGGGTAGCGATGTTTGCCTTGGTGATTCCTGACAGATGACGCTTCAACTCCTTTTTATTAAAGGAGGATACGACGATGATGCGGAAACTTCTGCCGGGGAAGACAGCGATAGGCTCACGGCTCACGAAAAGATGACTGTTCTTGGAAAGCATTCTGGCTCCATATCGCTCAGATAAGACGCTGAAACAGCCGGCTTTCATCAACGAGGCATTCGGCTCGTAAAGATACAGCATCTCTTCAAGGGTGGATGGGGCTATCTTCACCGAAGAAGACTCCATATCCAACTCATCGCAGACGAAGGATTGCGCATCGTTGATGCAATAAATACGGAGATTCCCGGCATGTTTTACTTCTCCATCTGTTCCTTCTGCTCCATCTATTTCATCTTCTCCACTTTCTCCATCTGCCGATGAAGCCCTCATATCGTCCATATTTCGCGCTGAGAGCACTAAAAGGAGTTCCTTACACTCATTATTCACGGAGATGATATGAACCTCTTGTACGCAGTTTAATTCGCTTACCGCACGGTGCCAGTCAAGCATCGGAGAGAGTTTGATGATGACGTAATCTGCCTTCGAAAGCATTTCTTCCTGCAAAAGGGTTACATCGGGCGTACAATCTTTCAAGGATACTACCTTGTTGCCCGCATCGTCTCTACGAGCAGGATCGATGAAGATCAGCTTAAGACCAAGGTTGGTCTTAAGTAATGACTGAGACTGATCTTCAGTTATGCCTAAAGAATCTGATGCAGCAGCCTCTTTCTTTGAAGCAAAAGAATGCAGAACCTCTATTCCGTCTCCATTCTTCACGATGGCATTCTTCAAACCCAACCGCCCAAAGTTTTCCTTCGCTGCTTCACAGAGATGAGCCTGACGCTCCACATACATCGACTTCACGTCCAATCGGGAAGCGATGTAAGAGAAGTCTACTCCGAAACCGCCGGTCAGGTCAACAAACCCGATTTCTTCAGAAAAATCTCCTTCATAAGGTTCTTCTTTTATTTCATTAACATTCTCTTCTGATTCTGTTAATATCTGTTGCTTTTTGCAAGTAGCTTCATTTTTGGCGAATTCTGAATCAACTGCCCCTTTGCCGGCAAATTCGCAAATTTCAGAAAGATGAAGATTTGAGGCGTTTTCGCTCTCCTTCTCCTTTTCTTCTCCGTTTTCGGATGATGAAGGAGACAAACCGAGCAGTCGGGCAGCGAGTTCAGCCTTATAAAGTGCCGTTTGCTCTGACGAACATTGCTCCATCGAAATATGAGGGGGATAGATGATGCCATCAATGCTTGCCCAACGGGGCAGTTTCACACGAGCCATCTTTCGCCCGCGAATCTGGTCGAGAGCGAAAGGCATATCTACCTCGGGATACTTGCTGCCGAGGAAAGCCAACTGGCGAACATCATCGTCCTGATGCTGGCGGATAAAATCGAGCGTTGCTTGGTTCATTATTTCTGTTGAGTGATTCGTCATTACATTACTTATTCTTAATAACCGCAAATTTACGATATTCTGATGAGATTACAAAATATTTCTCAGAATATCTGATAATTTATGTCGGGATGCACCAAAAACAGGATGCTCTCGGCTATAATCTACCCTTTTTCCTGGCTATATGATTCTAACAGCAGGTATAAATAAATACATAACTATCGGAGACAGAACAACTGACTAGGAAAAACAGAAGGCTGGCAGAAGAAAAACAGCATACTGGCAAAAGGCAAACAGCCGACTAGCGCAACAGAGGCTAGTCGGCTGTTCCTGTATAACAGTTTGCCAGACATCCTTTCTCTTATTTCAAGAGAAGCATGGTTGGCAGGAATATCGCAATCAGCTCTTCACTCTTCATCTTTTCAACATAAAGAGATGAATCACAACACATTACATAGGTGAAGAGATTTTCGGCACTCTTCACCCACTCTTCACCACTCTTCACCTTTTACGATTTTGGGCAAGGTATAAACGCAGAGCCGTTTAGCTGTCAACAGCCTAAAAAGGTGAAGGGCGGGTGAAGAGTAAAAAACACTCTTCACCCGCCCAACTTTCTATCCTTCAACTACTTACACCCAAAAGGTGAAGAGTGAAGAGTTGTTGGGAATTTTCTCTCGCATCCGTAAAGATGCAGAGAGAAAATTCCGGTGTCTCAAAAAAAACGATGGATTAGTCAGCCAACTTAGCCTTCAAGAACTCACGGTTCAAGCGGGCGATGTTAGCGATAGACTCGTTCTTAGGACAAACAGCCTCGCAAGCACGAGTGTTTGTACAGTTACCGAATCCGAGCTCATCCATGCGTGCAATCATCTTCTTAGCACGGGCAGCAGCCTCTACACGACCCTGTGGGAGAAGTGCCAGCTGGCTAACCTTTGAGCTGACGAAGAGCATAGCAGAACCATTCTTACATGCAGCAACACAAGCACCGCAACCGATACATGTAGCGCAATCCATTGCCTCGTCTGCATTCTCCTTAGGAATCAGGATAGCGTTGGCATCCTGAGCCTGACCTGTACGGATGCTGGTGTAACCACCTGCCTGGATGATCTTGTCGAATGCTGAACGGTCTACCATACAGTCCTTGATGATAGGGAAACCAGCAGAACGCCAAGGCTCAACGGTGATAACATCGCCATCGTTGAAACGACGCATGTAGAGCTGACATGTTGTAGCACCACGCTCAGTCTTACCGTGAGGTGTACCATTAATATAGAGAGAGCACATACCGCAGATACCCTCGCGGCAGTCGTGGTCGAAGACGAAAGGCTCCTGACCTGACTCGATGAGCTCCTCGTTCAAGATGTCGAGCATCTCGAGGAATGAAGTATCATCTGGGATGTTCTTCATCTCATGTGTATCGAAGTGACCCTGTGCTGTAGGACCGTCCTGCTTCCAATACTTAACTGTGAAACTTATATTTCTTGCCATTGTCTTGTTCGCTTTTTAATTCTTGTAATTTCTTGTCTGTACCTTAATTGCCTCATACTCGAGAGGTTCCTTGTTGAGCACTGGAGCAGTTGTATCATTTCCCTGATACTCCCAGCAACCTACGTAGAAGAAGTTCTCATCATCACGCTTAGCCTCGCCTTCCTCTGTCTGGTACTCCTCACGGAAGTGACCACCACAGCTCTCATTGCGGTGCAATGCATCGTAAGCGATCAACTCGCCCATCAAGATGAAGTCACGCAAGTGGATAGCCTTATCCAACTCTACGTTCAAGCCTTCCTTCTTGCCAGGGATGAAGAGGTTCTTGTTGAATTCCTCGCGCAGAGCCTTCATCTTCTTCAAGCCTTCCTCAAGACCTTCCTTGGTACGACCCATACCTACGTGCTCCCAAAGGATGTGACCCAACTCCTTGTGGATAGAATCTACAGAGCGCTTGCCCTGGATACCCATCAGGCGGTCGATTTCCTTCTGAACACCTGCCTCTGCCTCTGCGAACTCTGGGAGATCGGTAGAGAGCTTTGGCCACAATGCCTGGTCGGCCAAGTAGTTCTGGATAGTGTATGGCAATACGAAGTAACCGTCAGCCAAACCCTGCATCAAAGCAGATGCACCAAGACGGTTAGCACCGTGGTCAGAGAAGTTACACTCACCAATAGCGAAGAGACCTGGGATAGTAGTCATCAACTCGTAGTCAACCCAGATACCACCCATTGTATAGTGGATAGCAGGGAAGATCATCATTGGGTTGTAGTACTTCACGCCGTTAATCTCGTTAGCCAACTCACCTGGGTTAACGTCGGTAATCTCCTCATACATATCAAAGAGGTTGCCATAACGCTGCAGGATAACGTCGATACCGAGACGGTTGATAGACTCAGAGAAGTCGAGGAATACGGCAAGACCTGTGTTGTTGACACCGAAACCCTTGTCGCAACGCTCCTTAGCTGCACGAGAAGCCACGTCACGAGGAACCAGGTTACCGAATGCTGGGTAACGGCGCTCCAAGTAGTAGTCGCGGTCTTCCTCAGGAATATCAGAACCCTTCTTTGTACCAGCCTGCAATGCCTTAGCATCCTCAATCTTCTTAGGAACCCAGATACGACCATCGTTACGGAGTGACTCTGACATCAAAGTCAACTTACTCTGGTTTGTACCGTGAACAGGGATACATGTAGGGTGAATCTGAACGTAAGATGGGTTAGCGAAGTCAGCACCCTTGCGGTAGCACTGGATAGCTGCTGTACAGTTACAACCCATAGCGTTTGTAGAAAGGAAGTAAGCGTTACCATAACCACCGGTAGCGATAACTACGGCGTTGGCAGAGAAACGCTCCAACTTACCTGTGATCAAATTCTTGGCGATGATACCACGAGCGTGACCGTCAACGATCACAATATCCTCCATCTCGTAACGGGTGAAGAGCTTAACCTTACCTGCCTCAACCATGCGGCTCAAAGAAGAGTAAGCACCGAGGAGAAGCTGCTGACCTGTCTGACCCTTAGCATAGAATGTACGAGAAACCTGAGCACCACCGAAAGAACGGTTAGCCAGCATACCACCGTACTCACGAGCGAAAGGAACGCCCTGAGCTACGCACTGGTCGATGATATCGTTGCTCACCTCAGCCAAACGGTAAACGTTAGCCTCACGAGCACGGTAGTCACCACCCTTTACAGTATCGTAGAACAGACGGTAAACAGAGTCACCATCATTCTGATAATTCTTAGCTGCATTGATACCACCCTGTGCTGCGATAGAGTGAGCACGACGTGGAGAGTCCTGGATGCAGAAGTTCAAGATATTGAAGCCCATCTCGCCGAGAGAAGCAGCAGCAGAAGCACCTGCCAAACCTGTACCTACAACGATAACGTCGAGCTTTAACTTATTCTTTGGGTTAACCAAACGCTGGTGAGCCTTATAGTTGGTCCACTTCTCAGCAACTGGTCCTTCAGGTATTCTAGAATTTAATGTTTTTGCCATAATCTTTTTTAATACTTAAATGATTACACGAATTATGCGCAGCACAAAGATGGAGCGCAACCGAAAGCGAATGCCAATACAACTACGATGAAGAGGAGAAGCAGGATGGTAGAGTAAATCATACCGATCATCTTCCAACGGCAGAACCAAGTCTTACCGCTCCAACCGAGAGTCTGAATAGCACTCCAGAAACCGTGAGTGAGGTGGAACCAAAGAGCTACCAACCAGATAAGGTAGAGAACTACGAATACTGGGTTAGCGAAGGTGTCCTGAATGAATGCGAAGCCATCTGATGGGCTGTGGCCGAAGCTTGTACCCAAGAATTCAGCAAACATCATGTTGTACCAGAAATTGAAGAGGTGAAGCAACAAACCGAGAACGATGATGATACCGAGCACCAACATGTTCTGGCTAGCCCACTCTACCTTCTCTGGCTTTGCTGTTACCTCGTAACGCTGGTTACCGCGAGCACGACGGTTCTGTGCTGTCAGGATGAAAGCGTAAACGATGTGACAAACTGCCAAAGCTGCCAAACCCAAAGTTGCAACTACGGCGTACCAGTTAGCACCCAACAATTCGCAGATTGTGTTGTAAGCTTCTCCAGAGAAAAGCGCAACAACATTCATGCAACCGTGGAATGTCAAGAATAGAATAAGAGCGATACCAGTTACTGACATCACTACTTTTCTACCAATAGATGAATTGATTAACCACATAAATGATTGAAATTTAATTATTTAACTGTTTGAAACTAATTTATATTCCACACTTTTCGTCCCTGCAATACCTATTTTTTGGCATTCTGCAATCCTCATTTCTAGGTATATTTTCGCAAGTCTGCTGCAAAATTACTATATTTTAATGATTTATCAAAGTATTTTTGCTAAAATTTCGATTTTATTTCTTACTTTTGCCGAAAATTAGAAAAAATATAGATTAAACGAAGTATGAAATTCAATTATGACGTGCTCGTTATCGGTGGAGGACATGCCGGATGCGAGGCTGCTGCAGCCTCTGCAAACATGGGTGCCAAAACCTGTTTGATAACGATGGATATGAACAAGATTGGACAGATGAGTTGCAACCCCGCCATCGGAGGTATTGCCAAGGGACAGATTGTGCGCGAAATCGATGCATTGGGCGGACAGATGGGTATCGTAACGGATAAAACCGCCATCCAGTTCCGAATGCTCAACATCGGCAAGGGGCCTGCCGTATGGAGCCCCCGTGCCCAATGCGACAGAGGAAAGTTTATCTGGGAATGGAGAACCACCCTCGACCATACTGACAACCTCGACATCTGGCAAGACCAGGCTGACGAACTGCTCGTAGCTAACGGAGAAGCCATCGGCGTAAAAACCATCTGGGGAGCCGAATTCTATGCCAAGAGCATCATCATCACCGCAGGAACATTCCTCAACGGACTGATGCATGTAGGAAGAAAGATGGTTGAAGGCGGAAGATGCGCCGAACCTGCCGTACACAACTTTACGGAGAGCATCACCCGATGGGGCATCACCACAGCCAGAATGAAAACCGGGACTCCGGTCAGAATTGACAAAAGAAGTGTTCATTTCGAAGATATGGAAGAACAGCCGGGCGACAGCGATTTCCACCAGTTCTCTTACATGGGAGAACATCGGGTTCTGAAACAATTGCCTTGCTGGACTTGCTACACCAACAAGAAGGTACACGAAACTTTAAAAAGCGGTCTCGCTGACTCACCTTTATATAATGGTCAGATTCAGAGTACCGGTCCACGTTACTGTCCGAGTATAGAAACAAAGCTCGTCACCTTCCCCGACAAAGATCAGCATCCGCTCTTCCTGGAACCGGAAGGCGAAGATACGAACGAGATGTATCTGAACGGTTTTTCTTCGAGCATGCCGATGGATATCCAGCTGAATGCACTTCACGAGATTCCTGCTTTGAGAGATGCCAAGATTTACAGACCGGGATACGCCATCGAATACGATTACTTCGACCCTACCCAACTCAAACACTCACTGGAGTCGAAAATCATCAAAGGTCTCTTCTTTGCCGGACAGGTGAACGGAACCACCGGTTATGAGGAAGCAGGAGGACAGGGAACCGTGGCCGGAATCAACGCAGCCTTGCATTGTGTTGGCGACAAAACATTCGAGATGAACCGCGATGAGAGTTATATCGGGGTACTCATCGATGATCTCACCACAAAGGGAGTTGACGAACCATACCGTATGTTTACCTCCAGAGCCGAATACCGCATTCTGCTCCGCCAGGACGATGCCGATGCCCGACTCACCGAAAAAGCATACGAACTCGGAATTGCCAAGCGCGACCGTTACGACTGGTGGATAGAGAAAAAAGAAGCCATCGGAAGATTCATCGAATTCTGCGCCAACTATCCTATCAAGAAGGATGAGATAAATCCAAAACTGGAGGCACTCGGCACTACTCCACTTCGCGCCGGCTGCAAGCTCATCGACCTCATCGCTCGTCCGCATCTGAATCTCACGAATCTTTCGGAGATTATTCCGGACCTGAAGGCTGCACTGGAAACACCAGCTAACCGAAAGGAAGAGATAACGGAAGCTGCAGAAATCAAGATGAAGTACAAAGGTTACATCGAACGAGAGCGTCTCATTGCCGAGAAGATGCACCGTTTGGAGGACATCAAAATCAAGGGCCGTTTCAACTATTCCGAGCTCCACGAAATCTCCACAGAAGGACGCCAGAAACTCGAGCGAATCGACCCGGAAACTTTGGCACAGGCAAGCCGAATTCCGGGCGTATCACCAAGCGATATCAACGTGATGCTTGTATTACTCGGAAGATAAGCCGTTTCACAGCGAAACGCAAGGGAGCCCTTAATGTTTCACGTGAAACAGACTATCAACAAAACATTTGATGCTCAACCGCTTAAGAAAGGTTGCATCAAGTGTTTTGCGGTTAAAGTAAAACTTCAGCAATTCGTGAAACAAAAGCGGATAAAATCGAGTAAAAGGCAAAAATAAACGGGCAAAAAGCCCATAAAAAGGAACAAGAAAAAAGAACAAAATAAGTATCAATTTAAAGCATAAAAAGTAATGAACAATCAGCTATTATTAGACAATCTGCGTTGCATTCCAGATTGGCCAATCAAGGGTGTGAACTTCCGCGACGTTTCAACCCTTTTCAAGAATCCTGCATCTTTAAAAGAGATCAGCGATGAGATGTATGAACTCTACAAAGACAAAGGAATCACCAAGATTGTAGGCATCGAATCACGCGGTTTCGTAATGTCTTCAGCCCTCGCAATACGTCTCGGAGCCGGTGTAGTTTTATGCCGCAAACCAGGCAAACTTCCATGCAAAACCGTACAGGAAAGTTATGCTAAGGAATATGGTATCGACACCATCGAAATCCACGAAGATGCCATCAACGAGAACGACATCGTACTCCTCCACGATGACCTCCTCGCTACTGGCGGAACCATGAAAGCAGCATGCGATCTGGTAAAGAAATTCCATCCGAAAAAGGTATATGCCAACTTCATCATTGAACTCGTAAACGAGAATTTCGAAGGCAGAAACTCCTTTGATCCAGACGTTGAAGTAACTACTTTATTACAGTTATAAGCTGCAAAAAGACTGCAAGAAATACTGCGAGAATGCAGCAAGGAAGCAGTAAAAGACACTAGAGCGTTGCCGTTTCACGTGAAACAGTAGCGCTCGTTTTCCCTTTAAAAACAAGTAAAATATGACGAAACAAGAGAATGAGGAGCGCTTGGCAAGGCTTAAAAACATCGTTTTAAGTATGCCGGAAAAGCCAGGAAGCTACCAATATTACGACGAAAATCATACGATTATATATGTGGGAAAGGCGAAAAATCTGAAGAGAAGAGTATCTTCCTACTTCCATAAAGAGGTAGACAGATACAAGACAAAGGTGCTTGTTTCTAAGATTCACGACATATCTTATACGGTCGTAAACACAGAAGAAGACGCACTTTTGCTCGAAAACAGCCTGATCAAAAAGTATAATCCAAGATACAATGTCCTGCTGAAAGACGGCAAGACATACCCCTCTATATGCGTAACAAACGAGTATTTTCCACGCATTTTCAAGACTCGTCATATCAATAAAAAAGTGGGAACCTTCTTCGGTCCTTACCCTCATATCGGCAGCATGTATGCCGTTTTAGAGGTCATCAAGAAGCTTTATAAGCCCCGCACCTGCAGAATGCCTATCACCAGAGAAGGCGTTGCAGAAGGCAGATACAAGCCGTGTCTGGAGTATCATATCCACAACTGCGGAGCACCCTGCATCAACAAGCAGAGCTATGAGGAATATCAGGAAAACATGCGCCAGGCACGTGAAATTCTGAAGGGAAACACGCGGGAAGTAAGCAAATATCTCTACGATTTGATGATGAAAAATGCCGAACTTCTTCGCTTTGAAATAGCTGAAGAATATAAGAAAAAGTACCAATTACTGGATGAATTTGAGGCAAAAAGCGAGGTAGTAAGCCATACCATTACAGATGTAGATGTCTTCACCATCGTAAATGATGATGCCAACAAAAACGCCTTCATCAACTATATTCACGTAAAAAACGGCACCATCAACCAGAGCTTCACCTACGAATATAAACGTAAACTGGAGGAGAGCGATGAGGAACTTCTGATTACAGCCATTCCGGAAATCAGAGAGCGTTTCCACTCCACATCGAAGGAGATAATCGTGCCCTTCGAAATGGAATGGAAGCTGAAAGATGCAACCTTCTTCGTACCCCAAAGAGGAGACAAAAAGCACCTTCTGGAGCTGTCGGAAATGAACTGCAAGCAGTATAAATTCGACCGTCTGAAGCAGGCAGAAAAGCTCAATCCGGAGCAGAAACAGACCCGATTGATGAAGGAATTACAAGCAAAACTGAAGCTTCCAAAGCTGCCTTATCAGATAGAATGTTTTGATAATTCCAACATATCCGGTACTGATGCCGTGGCAGGTTGCATCGTATATAAAGGTATGAAACCATCCAGAAAAGACTACCGTAAATACAACATCAAAACGGTGGAAGGACCTGATGATTACGCATCCATGCAAGAGGTGGTAAGACGCCGGTACAGTCGCATGATAGAGGAAGAAACTGCACTTCCTGACCTCATTATTACCGATGGCGGAAAGGGTCAGATGGACGTAGTAAGAGAGGTTATTGTTGACGAATTACACCTGGATATTCCTATCGCAGGACTGGCCAAAGACGACCGTCACCGCACCAACGAACTTCTCTTCGGATTCCCTCCTCAAACCATCGCCCTACCACCCGAAAGTGAACTGTTCAAGGTGCTGACACAGATACAGGATGAGGTGCACAGATACGCCATCACCTTCCATCGCGACAAGCGCAGCAAACATGCTCTTCACTCAGAATTAGACGATATCAAAGGCATCGGTCCAAAGGCTAAAGAAGCCCTTCTAAGCAAGTTTAAGAGCGTGAAAAAGATGAAAGAAGCATCCTTTGAACAACTTTCAGAAGTATTAGGCCCTCATAAGGCAGAAATTCTTTCAAAATATTTCGAAGAAAAAGGCGAGAATATGAAATAAAAGTTGTATATTTGCAATTCAAACTATACTATATATATATTAATAATAAGAAGAAGAACAGAACCGAAGCAAGCATTCCACAAATGCTATTCATAAAGTTCTATGTTCAACATTCAAAGTTCAAAGTAGTAATATGAGAATCGTAATACAGCGTGTCTCTCACGCCTCAGTTACCATCGAAGGAGAGGTTAAATCTGCCATCAGACAAGGCTATCTGATCCTTCTGGGAATAGAGGAAAGCGACACTTCAGAAGATGTAGACTGGCTGGTCAGAAAGGTAATCGGACTCCGTGTTTTCGACGACGAAAACCATGTTATGAACCGCTCTATCATGGATATAAATGGTGAGATTCTTGTCATCAGCCAGTTCACCCTATTCGCCAGCTACAAGAAAGGAAACCGTCCAAGCTGGCTCAGAGCAGCCAAGCACGAAATCAGCATTCCACTCTATGAGGAGTTCTGCAAAAAGCTATCCGATGCACTCGGAAAGCCAGTAGGAACAGGCGAATTTGGTGCCGATATGAAGGTAGATTTACTGAACGATGGACCGGTAACCATCATGATGGATACTCACAACAAGGAATAATGCCCTACCCTGAAAGAAAGGCATCTTTCCCCATAAAAGAATTAGGAAGATGACAATAAAAGAAGCACAAGAAACTGTAGATCAGTGGATTAAAGAATATGGCGTACGCTATTTCAGCGAACTGACCAATATGGCTTGCCTCACAGAAGAAGTGGGCGAACTGGCACGTGTCATTGCCCGAACATACGGCGAACAGAGTTTTAAGAAAGGCGAGAAACCTAACTTAGGCGAAGAAATGGCCGATGTTCTTTGGGTGCTTATCTGCCTGGCAAATCAGACAGGGATTGACTTGACAGAAGAACTCCAGAAGAGTTTTGACAAGAAGACCAAAAGGGATTCTGAAAGACATAAAAACAACCCAAAACTATCTGAGCATCAGAAAGATAAAGAATAAGACAACAAGAATTAAAATTGCTATTCATATAAAAACTTAACTTTAATAATTATATAAATAACATTAAGTATGAGCAGTATTAAAGAACAGGTTCTTGCACAGCAGGGACAGTATAAAGAGTCAGACGACAAGTATTTATCAGTTTTGAAGCAGTACAACTGCAACCTCAACGATGAGGAAGTAGCTGCTGCAGTAAAGAAGATTCTCGATGAAAAGGTAGCAGAGAATGAGACCATGGAGGTCAAGAAGTTCCTCTTCGGTAGCATCGAGTTGACTTCTCTCCATACAGAAGATACAGAAGAAAGCATCCTGAAGATGATTGAAAAGGTGAACCAGTTTGCCAAGGATTATCCTCAGCTTCCTCACGTAGCAACCGTATGTACCTACCCTAACTTTGCCGGCCTTATCAGCCAGAGTCTGGAGGTTGACGGCGTAGAAATCGCTGTAGTAAGTGGCAATTTTCCATCCTCTCAGACCTTTATCGAGGTAAAGATTGCAGAAACCGCTATGGCTATCAAGGATGGTGCTACAGAGGTGGATATCGTAATGCCTGTTGGCAAGTTCTTCAGCGAAGATTACGAGGGTCTCTGCGATGATATTCAGGAACTCAAGGAGACATGCGGAGAGCATAAGATGAAGTGCATTCTGGAGACAGGCGATCTGAAGAATTGCAGCAACATCATGAAGGCTTCTATCCTTGCAATGTACTCAGGTTCTGACTATATCAAAACCTCAACAGGCAAGGAGAAGGTCTCAGCTACCCCTGAGGCAGCATACGTTATGTGCCAGGCTATCAAAGCATATTACGAAAAGACTGGTATTCAGATTGGTTTCAAGCCTGCAGGTGGTATCAATACCGTTCATGATGCCGTAGTTTACTACACCATCGTGAAGGAAGTTTTGGGCGAGAAATGGCTGACCAACCAGTGGTTGCGCCTCGGCACATCACGCCTGACTAACCTCCTTTTGAGCGAAATTCTGGGCAAGGAAATCAAGTACTTCTAAAGATAATTTCAAAGTACCATTAAACATACTTAGAAGGATAGTTTTAAAGTACCATTTAAGATACTTCTAAAGAGAATTCTAGAGTATTGCTTAAAAGAAAAGTAACTGATTATCAGTAGAATACAAAAAAAACAAAGGGTTGATTCTCTCTGAGAACCAACCCTTTTTATATTAAGCTTTTCTTTCAATCACAAAATCCAAGTAAGCCTTCAAGGCATTGTAAATATCCTTATCCTCCACATAAGTATCGAGGAAATTCATGGCTTCGGCATGGAAATCCCACATGCGCTTATCCGCATATTCTATACCTCCGTTTTCCTTTGTAAATGCCACTAACTGAGCTATTTCATCAGCCGTCACAGTATGAGCCTTTACCTTTCTGGCAAGCTTCATCATCTCCTCATCACCGGTAGACTTCAAAGCATATATTACAGGCAAAGTCAGTTTTCCTTCAACCATATCATTACCAGTAGGTTTACCTATCTCCTTGGAATCATAATAATCAAAGATATCATCACGGATCTGGAAGATGATGCCCAAGTTCTGCCCGAAACGCTTCGCCTCTTCAATCTGCAGTTCTGAAGCATTGGCAGATATCGCTCCGATACCGGCGCAAGCCTCAAAGAGAGCTGCCGTTTTCTGCTTAATCACCTGATAATAAATATCTTCCGATATCTCTTCATTACTGATACTGTTGAGCTGAAGAATCTCACCATTAGACAGGATACGTCCCAACTCAGCAAGATAACGCACGATTTCCTCTGAATGCGAATAAGATACATGAAGCAAGGCGGTGGAAAGAATGAAATCGCCCACAAGCACAGCCACCTTATTATTATAAGTAGCATTCACGCTAGCCTGTCCGCGGCGCTCCTCACTCTCATCAACCACATCATCATGTACCAGCGAAGCGGTATGAAGAAGCTCCAGACCTACCGCAGAATGCTGGGTAACACTGGAAACCTTTCCAAAATTACGTGCCATCAACAAGATGAGTATAGGGCGCATACGTTTTCCAGCGCGCTGACGGATGTGGTCGAGCACCTGGGAAAGGAGGCCATCGCTATGCATAAGAGACTTGTTGAACAAATCTATAAAATCTGCTAATTCTGCCTCTATAGGCAGCTTGATAAGTGATAAATAGTCCATTATATGTGAGTAAATCTACTTAATTTCTGAAATTTGTTACAAAATTAATCAATTCTTCTTGAAATATCGCATTTTTTTAGTAATTTTACACCACAAAAATGAATATTATGGATAAATTGTTCCTTTTAGACGCGTATGCGCTCATTTATAGGTCGTATTACGCCTTTATGAAAGCCCCTCGAATCAATTCGAAGGGACTCAATACTTCGTGTGTAATGGGGTTCTGCAATACCCTCAACGAGATACTTACCAAGGAGAAACCTACCCATATTGCGGTGGCTTTCGACCATGGCAAGACTTTCCGTCATGAGGCTTTCCCTGCATATAAAGCTCAACGAGAAGAGACACCGGAAGACATCAAACTCTCTGTGCCTATCATCAAAAATATCCTGGAGGCATATCATATCCCTATCCTTCAGGTAGATGGTTTCGAGGCGGATGATATCATTGGAACAGTTGCCTTGAAGGCAAGTGAAAAGGGGATGGAAACCTACATGCTCACACCCGATAAGGATTACGCACAACTAGTTCGTAACAATGTTTTCATGTTCCGTCCTCGTCATGGCGGTGGATACGAAAAGTTGGGCGTACAGGAAATTGAAGAGAAATACAGCATCACTTCCCCACTCCAGGTTATCGACCTCCTTGCTCTGATGGGCGACTCAGCTGATAACTTCCCAGGCTGTCCGGGCGTGGGAGAAAAGACAGCCATCAAACTTATCAACGAGTTCGGTAGTGTAGAAGGTCTTATCGAGAACTCTTCTCAAGTGAAAGGCAAGCTCCGCGAAAAAGTGGAGGGTGCAGTAGAAGATATCAGGATGTCAAAGTTCCTGGCAACCATACGAACCGATGTTCCGGTAGAGATCAAGATGGAAGATTTGAAACGGGTAGAGCCAGACAATACAAAATTGGATGAAATCTTCACCGAGTTAGAGTTTAAGTCGTTTGCTAATCGAGTTCTTAACAAACCTAAAAAGGTGCAAACAAAACCTACAGGAGAGCTCGATTTATTTGGCGTACAGCTGGCAGATAGTAAGGGAGAGCCAAAAAACGCGAGTTTTGAGACCCTTAAAACGACCTCTCATTCATATAAACTCATTGATACAGAAGTAGATGCAAAGAAACTTTGTGACTATTTATTGACATTCAATATTCTCAGTCTAGACACAGAGACCACATCTACCGCTGCCATTGATGCAGAATTGGTGGGTTTGAGCTTTGCCGTGAAGGAAAAAGAGGCTTTCTACGTAGCAATTCCAGCAAATCGTGAAGAAGCCTTAAAAATCGTAAACATCTTCAAACCTCTCTACGAGAACCCGGAAATCTTGAAAGTGGGGCAGAACATCAAATACGATTACGAGGTGTTGATGAACTACGGCATAGAGATTCAGGGCAAGATGTTCGATACGATGCTCGCCCACTATCTCATCCAGCCAGAACTTTACCACAACATGGATTACTTGGCAGAAGTATTCCTCAATTATCAGACCATCCACATCGAAGAACTGATTGGTCCGAAGGGAAAGAACCAGAAGTCGATGCGCGATCTCGCCCCATCAGACATTTACGAATATGCTGCCGAAGATGCCGACATCACCTTGAGATTGAAAAATGTGCTCGAACCAAAACTCAAAGAGATAGATTGTGAAGATCTGTTCTGGAATGTAGAAATGCCGCTTGTACCTGTTTTAGCCCACATGGAGATGACGGGAGTATGCATCGACACCGATACCCTGAAGGAAACATCCGAGAAACTCACCAACCGCCTCAATGAGATAGAACATCATATCTATGAGTTGGCAGGCGAATCGTTCAATATCGCTTCCCCACGCCAGGTTGGAGAAATACTCTTCGGAAAGATGAAGATTGTGGAGAAGCCTAAGAAGACGAAGACGGGCCAGTACGTAACAAGCGAAGAAGTTCTTCAGCAGCTGCGCAGCAAGAGTCCAATCATCGATGAAATACTGAACTACAGAGGTTTAAAGAAACTTTTGGGAACCTATATAGATGCCCTTCCAAAGCTTATCAACTCTCGCACCGGTCACATTCATGCCTCTTTCAACCAAGCCATCACAGCCACTGGACGTCTTTCTTCAAGTGATCCAAACCTGCAGAATATTCCTGTACGCGATGACGATGGCAAGGAGATACGCAGATGCTTCATCCCAGAACCAGGCTGCCTGTTCTTCTCTGCCGACTATTCACAGATAGAACTTCGCATCATGGCACACCTGAGCCAGGATCCAAACATGGTAGAAGCATTCCGTGAAGGCTCTGATATTCATGCAGCTACAGCTGCCAAGATTTGGCACGAAGACATCAAAGAAGTAACAGATGCACAGCGCAAGAAGGCAAAAACTGCCAACTTCGGCATCATCTACGGCATCACGACCTTCGGTCTTGCCCAACGCATGAACATCGAAAACCGAGAGGCAAAGCAGATCATAGAAGACTACTTCCGCACCTTCCCTGGTGTTCAGGCTTACATGGAGAAGGCAAAGGAAATGGCAAGAGAGAAAGGCTATGCCGAAACCCTCTTCCACCGCCGTCGCTACCTGCCAGACATCAACAGCAAGAATGGTACTGTAAGAGGATTTGCCGAGCGCAATGCCATCAATGCCCCTATCCAGGGCTCTGAGGCAGACATCATCAAAGTGGCTATGATCCGCATCTTCAACCGATTCAGAGCAGAAGGCATCAGGAGCAAGATGATTATCCAGGTGCATGACGAACTCAATTTCTCCGTATATCCGGAAGAGAAGGAAAAGGTAGAGAAGATTGTGGTAGAAGAGATGCAGAACGCCTACCACCTCAGTGTGCCTCTGGTTGCTGATGCCGGATGGGGAAACAACTGGCTAGAAGCACATTAGAAAAACCAGAAAGCGGCCGCAAAAACCGCAAGGCAACTTAAATACAAAGAAGCTCGCAAGATACCAAACGTTCATCTTGCGAGCTTTTCTTTTTCGAGATGTTTCACATGAAACAATCAAACATTCTATCAAAACACCACTAAAAAGACAAATAACTCCTTTATTCACAAGTACATCTAGAAATCTTTGTTTATTTAGTTTAAAAAGGATAATAAAATTATAATATTTTCAAATTTATTTGGCTCTTACAGAAATAAAGTGTATATTTACATTGTAAATCAGAAAGATATGTAAACGCACCTGTCTGATTAAAAGTGAATAGATACAGTAATCAATCAAATTAAGAAAGAAAGGAACATTATGAAGAAATATGTTTGCGACGTGTGTGGTTGGATTTATGATCCAGAAGTAGGTGACCCAGAGGGCGGCATCGCTCCAGGTACAGCATTCGAAGACATCCCAGATGATTGGGTTTGCCCTCTTTGCGGAGTAGGCAAGGAAGATTTCAGCCCTGTAGAGGAATAAGGCTCTTTTGGAGGAATCACCCGAAGGAAATCCTCACAAAGGAATCATCTGAATGAAATACCTGATATTCAGGCAACACATTCATAAAATAATAGGAGGAACCATTATGACAAAAGTTAGAGAAATCTACCGCTGCCAGATTTGTGGCAATGTAGTAGAAGTTGTAAACCCAGGAGCCGTGCTCAGTTGCTGTGGCGAGCCGATGAAGCTGATGAAGGAAAATACCAGTGATGGCGTCAAAGAGAAGCACGTGCCTGTGATAGAACCTATCGAGGGCGGCTATCGCGTAACAGTAGGAAGTGTGGAGCATCCGATGCTACCAGAGCATTACATCCAATGGATAGAATTGCTCACCCCTACCGATGTACTTCGTCACGAGTTGAAGCCAGGCGAAAAGCCTGAAGCAATCTTCCTGACCAACGCAGAAGCCAAGGATGTTACGGCTCGAGAATACTGCAACCTTCACGGGTTGTGGAAGGGGGTAATCTAAAAGATTATGGAAAGGTAAAATCTAAAGGAATACTATAATTCAGGAGGACGTGTCTCTATATCGTAGACACATCCTCCTGATTTTTCATCTATAAATCAAAGTTTTCTCCAAAAAATTTTGGAACTTATTGAAATTATTCGTATATTTGCACCAAATAACTATTATACACGCATTTTTAACAATAATACGATATCATTTAATCATCATTTAATTATAAACATTTAAATCACAACAATTATGAGAAGAACTATTTTTACTTTTATCATGCTTTGTTTCATAACACTAACTCTGCAGGCACAAGATGTCTGAACAGCAGCAGGTTCTAGCACAATCTTCGGTTCTCATTGGAATGAAACGGATACCAGCAATGACCTGACCGATAAAGGGAACGGCATCTGGGAACTCACTTTCACCTTCAATCAGGCAACCAAGGAGGTATCAGCTACAGCTGTACCAAGCGTAACCGACGGCATTAGCCAGATTGCCAGTGACATCAAGACCAAGAAAGTAATCTTCAATCTTCAGGGACAGCGCATTTCTGCTCCAAAACAGGGAGTTTACATCATCAACGGCAAAAAAGTAGTCTTGAAATAACAAATACTTATCATAGTAATCATCAGAAAGGCATTCACCAGCATCGTGAATGCCTTTTTTTAGATAATTTCCCACGATTTTTTCGTATCTTTCATTTATAATGTGTAACTTTGTATCCAATATATTTAAAGCAAAAGAACAATGGCAAAGAACAATAAGCAGACAGCTGGTCAAGATGGTGTCAGCAAAATGATCACCATAATTCTAAGAAATTCATCGCACAACAACTGAACTACGCTCGCACATCAGCTGTTATGCATGCGCACAACAGGTGATGTGCAATCGCACAACAGCTGTTGTGCGATTGCAGAAGGTATCTCTTCCAGCAACTTATCCTATCTTTCCCAACAACTTATCCTATATATCCCAAGGACTTATGTAATATTTTTCAGGTACCTCTCCCATATATTCCAACGTCTTCACCTATATCGTTGCGCTTCCTCAAGCGTTTCTGTCGGTTTACCATCGTTGATTCTTCCGTCATCTATGATTTTTAGTTAATTTTCCACGATTTCTTTGTATCTTTCATCCATAATGTGTATCTTTGCATTAAATATATTTAAACGTTTAAAATAAGGCAACATAACAATGGCAAAGAATAATAAGCAGGCAGCTAACCAAGACGGTAACAGCACCAAGAAGGCTACAAAGAAAAAGAAGAAAGTCAAGGTTTCGCATATCGTGAAACCAGAAAACATGACTTTAGAGGAATGGCAAATCAAACTGCGCAAGCAGGTGACCGATATCGAGCACTTCAATATCAGTTGTGTTGATGACGCCCTTTGCCCTGGAGAGTATATCGTTCGCAACCCTGAAAAGAACAACGAGTACAAGGTGGTGTATCGTGGAGCCAACAGCGAATGGAATTATTGTTCCTGCATGGATTTCAAGACTTCGAGACTCGGCACTTGCAAACATATCGAAGCCGTCAAAAAATGGTTTGGCGGAAAGAGGGGCGTACATGTACATCGGGAATTACCACCTTATACTTCTGTCTATCTTTCCTATCGGGATGAGCGATGCGTAAAGATTCGTATCGGCTCAGACAACAAGGAGGCATACGAACAGTTAGCCAAAGATTACTTTGACAAGAACCATGTCTTGAAGAAATCAGCCTATGCCCGCATTGGCTCTTTCTTGAAACAAGCTCGCCAAATCAGCGATACATTCAGATGCTATAAAGATGCCATTGACTTTATCATCGATATTCGCGAAAAAGCGAAAAGAATGAAGATTGTGAAGACATACGATGACGAGAAACTCAACAATCTTCTGAAAGTAAACCTCTATCCTTACCAGAAAGAGGGCATCCGCTTTGCTGCAAAGGCAGGAAAGGCTATCATTGCCGACGAGATGGGTCTCGGAAAGACAATCCAAGCTATAGGTACTGCCGAACTGCTACGCAAGGAAGGTCTTATTGGCTCTGTACTCATCCTCTGCCCTACCTCGCTCAAATATCAATGGCGAAGTGAAATCAAGAAGTTTACTGATGCCGAAGTCTTCGTCATAGAGGGAAGTCATCTCAAGAGAAAGGAAGCGTACAATCGCCCGGAACCTTACAAGATTATTTCCTATAATAGTGCCGCCAATGACATCAAGATACTCGGCTGTTTGCAAACCGATATGCTCATCATGGACGAGGTGCAGCGCCTGAAGAACTGGAACACGCAGATTTCCCGTGCGGCAAGAAAGATAGAATCAGATTACTCCGTAATTCTATCCGGTACCCCATTGGAGAACAAGCTCGATGAACTCTACTCTATCGTGGAGTTTGTTGATAATTTCCGCCTTGCCCCTTACTACCTCTTCAAAGACAAGCATATCATTACTGATGAAACAGGAAAAGTTCTGGGTTATAAGAACTTAAACGACATAGGCAAGAAGCTGGGCGATATTCTCATCCGTCGCCGCAAGAAGGATGTGAAACTCCAGATGCCTGAGCGTTCAGACAAGAACCTTTTCATTCCGATGACCAACGAGCAGATGGAGATGCATCAGGAGTGGCAGAACCAGGTACGTCTCCTGATTCTGAAATGGCGCAGGATGCATTTCCTATCCGATAAAGACCGCAAGCGTCTCCTGCTCTTCCTCTCACAGATGCGCATGGTATGTGACAGCAGTTATATCCTCGACCAAAAGACGAGATACGACACCAAGGTGGATGAATGCGTGAACATCATCAGCGACATTATCAGCGAGGAAGGTGAAAAGGTTGTGGTATTCAGTCAATGGGAACGCATGACCCGCCTCATCGCCAAGGAACTGGAGAAAAAAGAAATAGGCTTTGAATATCTGCATGGTGGCGTGCCATCCGAAAAGCGCAAAAACCTGGTAGATAATTTCATGAACGAACCATCGAGCAGGGTTTTCCTCTCTACTGATGCCGGAAGCACAGGCTTGAACCTGCAGTCAGCCGCTACCATCATCAACATCGACTTGCCTTGGAATCCTGCCGTTCTCGAACAGCGTATCGGGCGCATCTATCGCCTTGGTCAGCAGAACAACATCCAGGTTATCAATCTCGTAACACCTGATTCCATCGAGCAGGAAATGCTCGGTAAGTTGCGTTTCAAGACCTCCATGTTTGAAGGCGTTCTTGATGACGGCGAAGATTCTGTATTCATCACAGATGATAAGTTCAGCAAGATGATGGAAACAGTGAGCGGTATGGTGGAAGAGGACGAAGAAACAGAGAAGGCTCGCAACAAACATAAATCTAACGAGAATAAAGAAGAGGTTTCCATCCAGCAGCAAACGAACTCATCTTCGAACGGAGAATCCGTCTCTAATCGCTCAAGTCAGCCAAAGGATTTGGTAGCCCAAGGAATATCTTTCCTCTCAGGCTTAGCCGAAACCTTAAAGTCGCCAGAAGCCACAGCCCAGCTGGTTGATTCCATCGTTGAGAAAAACGAGCAGACAGGCGAAACCTCCATCAAGATACCTGTGGAGAGCAAAGAGACTGTCTCTAATCTCTTGAATCTCATAGGAAAGTTGTTTGCAAAATAAGTCATGGGTAAAAAGAAACATAAGCATCAAGGACATTATTGCAAGATGTGTGGAGAGTATAAATCCAACGAGTCGTTCAGTGGTAAAGGACACAGACTGCACATCTGCAAGAAATGTATATCAATAAGAAATAAGGCTAAAAAAGAAAAGAAACGTTTAGAACATGATAGAATTAACGAAGTCTCAGAAGAAAACAGCTCGCAAGCTCATTAATTTGGGCTTGCAGCGAGAGTGCGCCAAGTTCATGCAATCCACCAAAGATTTCATGAACAAGAACGCATCAGCAGAGGATGCACACGATGCATACCTCAAACTATATGATAAGGTATACCAATTCGACAAGCATATCGCTCGCCGATACGATGGGATGTCAGGAGGTAGATATTACATCACCGTATGTTACCTATACTATGACGGAGTATTGACTGACGAAGACATCCGAGAGTTTGACGATGAGCTATATAACAGTTTGAAAGAAGCCAAGAAGTCTTTTCAAAATTAAACGATATGAGTTACACAGAATATTCTTGTAGCAGACTAACTTTTAAAATATGTTTGTTCTACCAAAAGAAATTGGAGATTTAGGAGAGATACAAGTATTTATTGATGAGCAAAGAAGGAAATAAATAACCTTTTCCTTGCTACAACCAAATAAAAAGCGTAACTTTGCCGAAATATCATAAAAATAAGCAATTATGAAGGAAGAAGAAATCAAAGAATTGTTCGAGCAATTCGAAGCTATTGCCAACGAATACGAAGGCGTAGAATGTTGGAGTGCAAGAGAACTTGCACTAGTGTTGGGTTATTCCAAATGGGAAAGATTTGAAGGAGTCATCGAGCGAGCTAAAGACGCTTGTATCAACGCTGGCGAAATGGTAGAATATCATTTTCCCGGCGTTGGGAAAATGATACCTCTTGCTAAAGGTGCTCAGCGTGAAGTCAAAGACTACATGCTGACTCGTTATGCTTGCTATCTCATTGCCTAAAACGGTGATCCACGCAAGCCACAAATCTCTTTTGCCCAAAACTACTTTGCCGTACAAACTCGCCGAGCAGAATTGGTGCAAAAGCGTTTGCTGGAATACGAACGTGTACAAGCACGTGCAAAACTTGCAGAAACAGAGAAGCGTCTCTCTGGTGTGCTGCATAAAAGAGGGGTGGACAGCAAAGGCTTTGCCATCATTCGCTCACTAGGTGACAAGGCGTTGTTTAATCTCGACACGGCCCTTCTCAAACGTAAATTGGGTGCTCCTAACAGCCGATCTCTCGCCGATTTCCTTCCAACACTAAATATTAAAGCTAAAGATTTTGCTGCAGAAATGACTTCTGTCAACGTTCAGCAAAAGGATTTGCATGGTCAGCAAACTATCTGTCAAGAACATGTCGATAATAATAAGGCTGTTCGTAATATGATGCTCCAACGTGGCATTGTGCCAGAAGATCTTCCAGCAGGTGAAGATGTCAAGAAAGTAGAACGCAGATTGAAATCTGACGAAAAGACATTAACCAAAAAGAATAGCAAAAAGAAATAATATCCATCACAATTCTATAACTAGAGAAGATGTAAGGATTTCACTCGTCATCAATGATTTTTAGTTAATTTTCCACGATTTCTTCGTATCTTTCATTTATAATGTGTAACTTTGCACCGGAAATTTAAACGTTTAAAGATAAAATGGCATTAAAATGTGGTATTGTAGGCCTCCCAAACGTGGGTAAGTCTACACTGTTCAACTGTCTGTCTAGTGCAAAGGCACAGGCAGCTAACTTCCCTTTCTGTACTATCGAACCAAACTTGGGCGTCATCACCGTACCAGATGAGCGACTCAACAAGTTGGCAGAGATTGTTCACCCAGGACGCATTGTCCCAGCTACTTGCGAAATCGTAGATATCGCAGGTCTTGTAAAGGGTGCCAGCAAGGGCGAAGGTCTTGGTAATAAATTCTTGGGAAATATCCGTGAGTGCGATGCTATCATCCACGTAATCCGCTGCTTCGACGATGACAACATCGTGCGCGAGGGTGGCGCTAAGGTTGATCCTTTGGAGGATAAGAGCGTCATCGATACAGAGTTGCAGCTCAAGGACCTGGAAACTATCGAATCTCAGCTCACCAAGCAGAAGAAGACTGCTGCAGCAGGCAACAAGGATGCTAAGACGATGGTTACCGTTCTGGAGGCTTACAAGGCCGAACTGGAGCAGGGAAAGAACGCTCGTGGCGTTACTTTCGAAAGCAAGGAAGAGCAGAAGGTGGCTCACGACCTCTTCCTCCTCACTACCAAGCCTGTGCTCTACGTGGCCAATGTTGACGAGGCTTCTGCCAAGACCGGCAACGAGTATAGCAAGAAGGTAGAGGAAATCGCCAAGGAAGAAGGTGCTGAGTGCATGGTCATCGCTGCCAAGACAGAGGAAGACATCGCATCGCTCGAAACCTACGAGGACAAACTGATGTTCCTCGAAGAACTCGGACTGGAAGAGAGCGGCGTAAACCGACTCATCAAGAAGGCATATGCCCTGCTGAACCTCGAAACATTCATCACCGCTGGTGAGATGGAGGTCAAGGCATGGACCTATCACAAGGGCTGGAAGGCTCCTCAGTGTGCCGGCGTCATCCATACCGACTTCGAGAAGGGATTCATCCGTGCAGAGGTCATCAAGTATGATGACTATATCAAGTATGGCTCTGAGGCTGCAGTACGCGAGGCTGGTAAGCTCGGCATCGAGGGCAAGGAGTACGTCGTACAGGATGGTGACATCATGCACTTCCGGTTCAATGTATAATCCTATTCTTCTACGGTTATGATAGCAAATCTGCTTAACTATATCGTATGGGACCCAGACCCAATTCTGGCTCATCTGGGGCCTATGACCATCCGCTACTACTCCACCTGCTGGATGATTGGTCTGCTGCTGGGCTATCTGCTCATGAGCAAGCTTTACAAGCAGCAGGGGCTCTCAGATGAGAAGTTCTCCCCACTGTTTCTCTACATCTTCTTAGGTGTACTGATAGGTGGCCGTTTGGGACATTGCATCTTCTATCAGCCGGAATATTTCCTCACCCAGTGGGATCACTTCATCGAGATGCTGATACCTATCCATCACATGCCAGACGGCAGTTGGAAGTTTACGGGTTATGAGGGACTGGCGAGCCACGGAGGCGTATTCGGCATGTTCGTCGGCATCTGGCTCTATTGCCGCAACATGAAGGTGAGCGGCTGGGTAGTGCTCGATAATATGGGTATCTGCTCAGGCATTACAGCCACCTTTATCCGTTTGGGCAATCTGATGAATTCAGAGATTATCGGCAAGGTAACCGATGTGCCTTGGGCATTTATCTTCGTTCGCGAAGACCAGTATCCACGCCATCCGGGTCAGCTCTACGAGGCTTTGGCATACTTCTGCTTTTTCCTCCTCATCCTATTCATCTACAAGAAGAGAGGACCTAAGAGCGTAGGCACCGGTTTCTATTTCGGTCTTTGCCTTACTCTCATCTTCACCTTCCGCTTCTTCATCGAATATACGAAGGAGATTCAGGTGGCATTCGAGGCAGGTCTGCCTATGGATATGGGACAGATATTGAGCATTCCGCTCATCATCGCCGGTGTATGGAGCATCGTTTCCAGCACAAAGAGAGCGAAAGAAAAGAACGTAGAGGCAAAATAATATTAGACGACTTATTTTCAGATTATAAAAATCCCTCCTCGTGCAACAGCATCTGCTGCCACGGGGAGGGATTTATATTTTTATCTTCCCAGCAGAATCTTCTTGATGTCATTGAGCTTGTTCAATGCCTCTACCGGAGTGAGATTGTTCACATCCAGCCCGAGTATTTCATCACGTATCTGCGTCAGTACAGGATCATCGAGCTGGAAGAAACTGAGCTGCACACCATCCTTAGGTTCATCGATGTGCTGTACGTTCGGTTTACCGGCACCACCTACCCCGGCATTGTCATCCTCCAACTGTTTGAGAATCACATTGGCACGGTTCACGATGCTGCGAGGCATACCGGCAATCTCTGCCACATGGATACCGAAAGAGTGCTCACTGCCTCCCGGTTCCAGTTTACGCAGGAAGATTACCTTTCCGTCCACCTCTCTCACACTCACATTGAAGTTCTTGATGCGAGGGAAGTTCTTCTCCATTTCGTTGAGCTCATGATAGTGGGTAGCAAAGAGCGTACGCGCCTGCGCCTTCTTATGTTCGTGCAGATATTCCACGATAGCCCAGGCAATGGAAATACCATCGTAGGTAGAAGTACCTCTTCCCAGCTCATCAAAGAGCACCAGCGAGCGCGGAGAAACGTTGTTCAGGATGTTTGCTGCCTCGGTCATCTCTACCATGAAGGTCGATTCGCCGAGCGATATATTGTCGCTTGCACCTACACGTGTAAAGATTTTATCCACCAATCCAACTCGGGCGCTCTCTGCGGGCACAAAACAGCCTACCTGTGCCAGCAGCACGATAAGGGCGGTCTGGCGCAGCAGAGCCGATTTACCAGCCATGTTAGGACCGGTAATCATCATGATCTGCTGTTTCTCGGTATCGAGCAGCACATCGTTAGGTACATAGCGTTCGCCCAGCGGCAGTTGGGTTTCAATCACCGGATGCCTGCCCTGCTTGATGTCGAGCACCTCAGAATCATCGACGATAGGGCGCACGTAGCGGTTCTCGTCAGATGTCTTTGCAAATGACAAAAGACAGTCCATACGGGCGATGAGGTTGGCATTGATCTGTATCTGCGGAATATACTCCTGCATGGCAGCTATCAGTTCGTTGAAGAGCTGTGCTTCCAATACCAGAATCTTCTCATCAGCACCGAGAATCTTTTCCTCATATTCCTTCAGTTCCTGGGTGATATAACGCTCTGCCTGAGCCAGCGTCTGCTTGCGTATCCACTCCTCAGGCACCTTATCCTTAAAGGTATTTCTCACCTCCAGATAGTATCCGAAAACATTATTGTAACCTACCTTCAGACTCGAAATTCCTGTCTTTTCTATCTCCCTTTCCTGTATCTTGAGCAGATAATCCTTGCCGTGGCGGCTGATGGCACGAAGGTCATCAAGTTCGGCATTGAATCCGTCGGCTATCACGTCACCCTTATTGACCAGCTGTGGCGGATCGGGCTGTATTTCCCTGGCGATGCGGTCTTTCAGGGTCTCGCATACGTTCAGCTGCTCGCCTACCCGCTTCAGAGCCTCGTTCGTAGCATGCTGACATGCCACCTTGATAGGCTTGATGGCTTCAAGTGCATTCTTCAGCTGAACCACTTCGCGAGGCGAAACTCTACCCACGGCTACTTTGGAAATGATACGCTCCAGGTCGCTGATGCGATGCAGCTGGTCATCGAGAAGCTGACGGAATTCCGGTTCCTTGAAGAAATATTCCACGATGTCGAGGCGCTCGTTGATTGGTTTAACGTCCTTCAACGGGAAGACCAGCCAGCGTCTGAGCATACGTCCGCCCATCGCCGTTACCGTACGGTCGATGACATTCAGGAGAGAAGAACCGTCTTCCTGCATAGGGGCAACCAGCTCCAGACTGCGGATGGTAAACCTATCCATACGTACGAACTTATCTTCTTCGATACGTGAAAGGGCGGTGATATGATTAATCTGTGTATGCTGGGTAATCTCGAGATACTGCATGATGGCACCACTGGCTATCACACCGTTCTTGAGATGCTCTACACCGAAACCTTTCAGAGATTTTGTCTTGAAATGTCCCAGGAGTTTCTGCAGGGCAGTCTGTTCGGTGAAAACCCAGTCATCCAGTTCGAAGGTACAGTATTTGCTGCCGAAATATTTCTCGAAGTCATTCTTTCGGGCGCGGTCGTAGAGCACCTCTTTCGGCATGAAGTTGCCCATCAGTTTTTCTACATAGTCGTAGGTTCCCTCGCCGGTAAGAAACTCTCCGGTCGAGATATCCAGAAAGCTCACACCGCAGGCGGTCTTGCCGAAGTGTACGGCTGCCAGGAAGTTGTTCTCCTTGTAGTTCAGTACGTTATCTCCCATCGCCACACCCGGTGTAACGAGTTCAGTAATACCTCGCTTCACCATCTTGTCCATCTGGCTCAGTCCCTTCTTACCTTTTATTTCGAGTCGTTTCTTCTTCGGGTCTTCCAGCTGGTCGCATACCGCTACGCGCTTACCCGCCCTGATGAGTTTAGGCAGATAGGTATCCAGAGCATGATGAGGGAATCCTGCCATCTCGGTCGTGCCCGTAGAACCGCCATTATTGCGTCGTGTCAGCGTAATGCCGAGTATACGGGATGCCTCCACCGCATCTTCGCAGTAAGTTTCGTAGAAGTCACCGCAACGGAAGAGCAGCAGCGCTTCGGGATGTTTCGATTTCATCTCGAAAAACTGTCTCATCATCGGTGTAAGACCTTTATTATCGTTTGCCATTATCTTTTTTCTCCTTATATTATTTCTTTTAATTTACATAGTTTCTATCTACAATACTCCTCCTTAAACCACAGCCGGTATATCGGGTCAACAAAGACAAAAGCATCGTTTTGCTTTTCGATAATATCTTTGTTCTGGAGCGTTTTCCTGTTCTTGACAATCGTATTCGGATTACCAAGATTATAGATTTGTTTCACGGCTTGCGAGGAGAAATGCTGTTCGCCATTGGCTATAGCCTTAAGCATCTCTATCTGAGTAGAACTGAGATTCTCCGTATCATTCTGAAACATCGGGGTATTGATGTTGAGTACCTGTTTCAATCCCAGATGATATATATCTTCCGTCACTTCCGAAACCGTGAAACTCCAGATAAAATAGCACAACTGCTGGAGATACCAGGAATGGCAGGCCACGGCATCACAGATCCGCTCTGCCATCTCTGCAGAGATTGACTTTCCTGTCTTCTCGAAAGATGACAGAATGAATGGAATCCAATGCTCCTTAGCTATCTTCTGCATGAAAATCACTTGTCCGAAGCGATAAAAAGGACTATTGGAATTGTTGAAGATATTGAGCATCATGTTTCGCTTGCTGCCGTAGAGGCAGTAAGAGGTAAGCTGCTGTTGCTGCCATACCGAGCGCATCTTTCCCTCCATATCCTTATACTCAGGAAGGTTAGCCAACTGCTGGAACTCGTCTATGCAGACGATAATCCTGATGCCCTTTTCCTTTGCCAGCAACTCAGGCAGTTGGAGAATCGTCATCTTATCACGCTCTTGTGGCACAAACTTCAGGTCAAAAGCCATGAAGTCGGTCACCTGGTCGCTTACTACAACCTGCGGTATCACGCCTGTCAGGAATTTCTTTGCATCCTCTATCCACCGTTCCATTTTAGAGGAAGCACAAGCTATAACCTGACTGGCAAAAGTGCGATAAAATTCAGATTCAGAGCCGATGCTGAAGGCATCGATATAACAGATTCTTACGTTATTATCCTCACCAGCCAATTCGCTCATCGCCCTTTTCACTAGCGATGATTTACCCCATCGGCGTGGTGAAATCAGCATCACGTTGATATGGGAGGACAGTAATTGCTTGAGCAAAGCCCTGTCTTCCTGTCTGTCGATAAAATTCTCATTGGTGGCTAATGTACCAAATTGAAATGGTGATAGATATTTTGCCATATTCCTAGTAATTTGGTACAAAGTTACGAAATATTACCCTAAGGTAAGTTACCCTAAGGTAATATTTAGAGTTTTTTAAATGAATATATGCTGCATTACCATAATAAAGCCGTACTTTTGTACTCATGAAAAAGAAACAATTATACATAGGGGTTCTGTCGGTTGCTTGCTGCGCGCTCGTAGCAATAGGCATCACCTTGCACCTGCTCTACCCCAAGAAACAGATACAGAACCTGGTGAAAAACCCACCGGTTCTCCATCTCAAGCCACAGCCTGCTGATACGCTGAAGAAGAAACCTGTGAAGAAGATGGATTTCAATATCTCCGGAACTTTAAGAGATAAGGAAGGAAAGGGAGTGGCTGGCGTCATCGTGAGCGATGGATTCAACTGTGTAAAAACCGATGCACAGGGCAGATATAAGATGAAGCGAGACAGCCTGGCAAAATTCATATACTATTCTGTTCCAGCCGATTGCGAGGTTCCTACCCATTCTAAGACCGATCGCACGGCTTTCTTCTACCAAAAGGTATCCAAGGGGAAGAAGACCTATAACTTCACCCTCACCCGACTGCCGGGCGGCAAGGAGATTCACTATAAGATGATTGTCATCGGCGACCCGCAGGTTACCAATGCCTACAGTCCTTACTATACTTCTCCGGATGATAATCCCATCAAGAAGAGCGATGTAGAAAGATTCACTACCCAGACGATGGCGGATATCAGGCAGACCATCAGTTCGCTGCCTGCCGGAACACCGGTCTACGGGCTCAGCATGGGTGATGACGTGCAGTATTATGGTGGCTACAACGCCAAACTGGAGCGTCAGATACGCCAGGCATTGGGCTCTTCAGAGATGCGCCTCTTCTCCGTCATCGGCAATCACGACCAGGATGGCAAGGCGCTCTACCGCAGGAAATGGGAGGAGAATTTCGGTCCTACCGATTTTTCCTTCAATCGTGGCGATGTGCATTATGTCTGCATCAATAACTGCTTCTTCCATCGCGGCATGTCTTATTATTCTCCTGGAGAATTACGTGAACGGCAGGTGCGCTGGCTGAAGCAGGATCTCGCCCTCACGCCAAAGGATATGAAGGTGATACTCTGTTATCATATTCCTTTTACCTTTGGTAATGCGCCTTTCAGCAAGGCGAAGCCGCTGACCAATGCCCATGAGGAGGGACACTATTCTTCTTCTCGTCTCTCGCTCCTGCTTTCTTTGCTGAAACAGTTTAAGGGCGGTTACGAACTCTTCTGCGGACATACTCATTTTGCCTGCAACCACGAAATCAACTATGAGGGAGAGGATGTGATGGAGCATTGTCATGCTGCCGCCTGTGGCAATATATGGCAGTCGAATATCAACATCTGCGGAACTCCAAATGGATATTATGTATACAGTTTTGTGGGTACCAGCATCAGCAACTGCTATTACAAGGGAACTTTCTGGGATAAGAGCAAGCAGATGACCTTGTTCCGTGCGCAGACCGATTTCAACGGCGAGAAATACTCTAGGGATTGGCAGTTGGCAAACAACAGGAATATCCTGGTAGCCAATGTCTTCAATGCTACCAGTCATTGGCGTGTTGTAGCCGTAGAGGATGGCAAAGAATATATGATGGGGCGCCTCAGCGGAAAGGGGCAGGATGCCTTTGCCGCCGGCTATCATCATAAATACAGCGAGAGTGTATCTTACCGGTTCGTGAGCAAGGGGAATGGTTATCTCATCATGAACCACCTTTATTATTATACTCCTAGGAATCCGAATGCCAGAATCATCATCAAGGCATCCGATCCATACGGAAATACCTATACGGCATCGAGCGATGAGGTAACGACAGAGCCTTTCGCCAACTTTGCCCATTATTACGAAAAAGAGTATAAGGAATATAAGAGTAAGAAAGATAAGATGTTGCGGGATTCTATATCTGGCAGACAGAAAGATTCACTTGCTGCAAGGAAGAAAGATTCTGCAGCAGTACAAAAATAAAAAGAGAGGGTGCGTCATAAGTTGATGATGCACCCTCTTTTTAAATATTATTTGTTCAGTTTCCAGGTAACACCATCTTTGGTGTCCTTTACCTCGAAACCGGCTTCAGCCAGGGCATCGCGAATCTGGTCGCTGGTAGCCCAGTCCTTATCAGCCTTAGCCTTGGCACGCAGGTTGAGAACCATATCCACTACCTTGCCATAAGCCTCTTCACGAGCATCATTGTTGGCTCCCTTCTCGCTCTTCAGACCGAGCAGGTCGAAGGTGAAGAGATGCATGGTGTCTGAAAGCTCCTTCAGGTCTTCAGCAGAGATGTTTGCCTTGTGGTCGAGGGCTGTGTTGATTACGTGGCAAGCCTCGAAGAGATAGCTGATAACGAGCTGAGTCTGGAAGTCATCGTTCATCGCATCGTAGCAGCGCTGGCGCAATTCGCTTACGAACTTCTTCACCTGCTCATCGCTCTGCTTAGCCACAGGCACACGCTCCAGGTCGTTCAAACCATTCATCAGGCGCTCCAATCCCTTCTGGCTAGCCTTCAATGCATCGTTAGAGAAATCTACGGTGCTGCGGTAGTGAGCAGAGAGGATGAAGAAACGGATGGTCATTGGCGAATAAGCCTGCTCCAGACTGTCGTGATTGCCTGTGAAGAACTGCTCCAGGGTAATGAAGTTACCCAAGCTCTTACCCATCTTCTGACCGTTAATGGTAATCATATTGTTGTGCATCCAGTAATGAACCATCTGGTCGCCCTGAGAAGCCACAGCCTGAGCAATCTCGCACTCATGATGAGGGAAAATCAAATCCATGCCGCCACCGTGAATATCGAAGTGGCTGCCCAAGTACTTGCGTCCCATCGCAGTACACTCGCAGTGCCAGCCAGGGAAACCATCACTCCAAGGACTAGGCCAGCGCATGATATGCTCAGGTGAAGCCTTCTTCCAGAGGGCGAAGTCAGCCTGGTTCTTCTTCTCGCCGATACCAGCCAGCTCGCGGCTCTCGTTGATTACGTTCTCCAGGTTACGTCCGGAGAGGATACCGTACTTATGATCCTTGTTATACTTCTCGATGTCGAAGTAGATAGAGCCGTTACTCTCGTAGGCATAACCATTGTCTAGGATTTCCTGAACCAGTTTCTCCTGTTCAATGATATGGCCTGTGGCATGAGGCTCAATACTAGGAGGGAGTACGTTCAGCGCCTCCATGGCATCGTGGTAGCGGTTGGTGTAGTACTGCGCAATTTCCATTGGCTCCAACTGCTCCAGGCGAGCCTTCTTCTCAATCTTGTCATCGCCTTCATCTGCATCGTGCTCCAGGTGGCCCACGTCGGTAATGTTTCTAACGTAGCGAACCTTATAGCCCAGGTGCTTGAGATAGCGGAAGAGTATATCGAATGTGATGGCTGGTCGTGCATGACCGAGATGCGGATCGCCATACACGGTAGGGCCACAAACATACATGCCCACGTTAGGAGCGTGGAGCGGAGTGAATCTCTCTTTCGTACGTGTGAGAGTGTTATAGATCAATAATTTCTGTTCCATCTTGTATGAACCTTTATTTTATATTATTTATATTTTGAGTGCAAAGTTAACTCATTTTTCTGATATATCCGACAAATCATTCGCAAAATGTTATTAAAATCCTCGAAAATATCAATGGAACTGATTTTCCATGTTAAATTCTCTCTGTATGATGCTGCTATATTTTTGCATAAAGTAAGTAGTTTTTGTATATCTATTCACTATTTGTAAGTTTTTTGCCAATTATATGCATAAAATTATCAAATTATTAGCATATATCGAAAATAATGTGTAACTTTGCAGCCGCAAACAGTTATCAATTATCAAGAAGGCGGCTATAAGTTCCGCTAATGAGTATTAAGTTAGAAGAAAATGGCATATACAAGATTGAGTGCTGCCGAAGCGGCAGCGATGATTAACGATCAAGATACAATCGGATTGAGTGGTTTCACACCAAACGGCGTGCCTAAGGCAACCTTCCGCGAACTCTCCAAGAGAGCCGTGGCTGAGCACGAGGCGGGCAGACCTTTCCAGGTGGGCATCCTCACGGGTGCTTCTACCTCGCAAAGTATCGAAGGTGACATGGCAGCAGCCCATGCCATCAAGTTCCGTGCGCCATTTTCTACCAACAAGGACTTTAGAACTCATACAAACCTGGGCGAGATTGATTATGAGGATATGCACCTCGGCCACATGGCTGAGCGCCTGCGCCGTGGTTTCTATGGCGAAATAGACCTTGCCATCATCGAAGTTTCTGATTTGGAAGAAGGGGAAACTACCTGCAAGGCATTCCTTACCTCTGCCGGCGGCATCGTTCCTACCATCGTTAGATTGGCAAAGAAGGTGCTCATCGAGAAGAATACCTTCCACAGTCCAGCTTCCCGTTATCTTCACGATGTATATGAGATAGCAGAATGCCCATTCCGCACACCTATCCCAATCTTGAATGTGGGCGATAGAATAGGTAAAGAGTATGTGGAGATTGATGCCCGCAAGATTGTGGGTGTGGTAGAATGCAACATTCCGGAGGAGGCGCGTGCCTTCAAACCGCTCGACCCTGTGACCGAACAGATGGGACATAATGTGGCTGATTTTCTGGTCAGTGACCTGAAGAAGGGACATATTCCTCCTCAGTTCCTGCCTTTGCAGAGCGGAGTGGGCGTAACTTCCAATGCTGTATTGGAGGCATTGGGACAGAACCCTAACGTGCCGGTATTCAGCGTTTATACCGAGGTGGTTCAGGATGCCGTGGTAAAATACATGCGCGAGGGAAGAATCAAGGATGCTTCCTGCTCTTCGCTCACCGTAACAAACGATACATTGAAAGAGGTGTATGATGATATTGATTACTTCAAGAAGCATCTCACCATCCGCCAGAGCGAGATTTCAAACTCTCCTGAGGTCATCCGCCGTCTGGGTGTCATCGCCATGAACACCGCCATCGAGTGCGATATCTACGGCAATGAGAACTCCAGCCATATCTGCGGCAGCAAGCTGATGAATGGTATTGGCGGTTCCTGCGATTACGAGCGCAATGGTTACATTTCTATCTTCACCACACAGAGTACCACCAAGAACGGTTGCATCTCTGCCATTGTTCCGATGTGCAGTCACGTGGACAGTACCGAGCACGATGTGGATGTCATCGTTACCGAACAGGGAGTAGCCGATCTCCGTGGCAAAGGCCCATTGCGCCGTGCCAAAGAGATTATCGAAAACTGTGCCCATCCGGATTACCGCCCTATGCTCCGCGAATACTTGAAGTTTGCCGAGAAGGGCCACGAGCCACAGAGCATGCGTGCTGCCCTCGCCATGCACGATACCTTCCTGAAGAAGGGTGACATGAGATTGACTGATTTCGGAGAATATCTGAAATAATAAGAAACAATACACATTTTCTAGGCGTAAGGCATACGCCTAGAAAGGTTTTTCTCTTTTTATCCATCACGTTTTCCATTTTCAAAACCGCAACTATTTGATAATGAAGCATTTGCCTATTTAACACAGCGTGATATATTAACGAAATGTTTACAATATCCATCACACTATTTAAACGCCTGTATATTAGCACATTAAGAGGTTTAGAGATACAAATCGTGATGGATGATAGATGATTACATAAAACTTATTCACGAATACGGCTGCATCGGGTTACGAATATGACTGCGTAGGCTAACGGAGACGTATCTGTAAGCTTATCGAGACGTCTGTATCAGCTAACAGAGACGTCTGAACTCGCTGATTGAACTACTTGAGTTGCTTGATTGAACCACTTGAGTTAGCAGACTGAACCACTTGAGTATTCTTCTTCATGTGCTTGCATGCAACCATAAAACTTTTTCAGCAACTTTTCCCGGAAGTATGGAAGAAGGCAGAGTTGAAGGCAAATATGAGGCCAACACAGAAACAGCACAACGCTTGCTGGCGATGTGACTTTCTGCCGAACAGGTAGCCAAAGCTACCCAGCTACCTTTGGAAATCATTAAGAATCTGAGCAATTCAAAAAACACAAGTTTGGCATGAACTCAACTTATAGTTTCAGGAGTTTGGCAAATTCCCAGACTACAATACCGGCGGTTACACTGACATTCAGGGAATGCTTGGTGCCGAACTGAGGAATCTCCAGACAGCCATCGCTCATATCCACGATGTTTTGCTTGACTCCCTTCACCTCATTACCGAAGATGACGGCGTAGCCTTTGGGAAGTGAAGAGTGAAGAGTGAAGAGTGAAGAATTCTCTTGCTTTACAGATTCGATTTCCTGATTGAAAAGCTTGTCATGAGCCTCAGGCAGGTTCTGGAGCTTGGTGGAGCCTTCTACCTGCTCGATGCTATATACAAAGTAGCCTTTCTGCTTCAACTTCTCTACCGCCTCTTCGGTAGTCTTGAAGTATTCCCAATCCACGCTGTCTTCGCCACCCAATGCCGTCTTATGAATCTCGGCATTGGGAGGGGTGGCGGTGATTCCGCAGAGATACACCGCCTCTACACGGAAGGCATCGCAGGAACGGAAAACACTTCCTACATTATATAATGAACGCACATCATCCAGGACCACTATCAGGGGCAGCTTCTCGGCTTCCTTGAATTCCTCCAGGGTGAGGCGGTTCATCTCTATCGTTCTTAATTTGCGCATTATAATATACCTTTTATATATAATATAATCAGAGGCGGTTAAGCCTCTGCCTCTTTGGTCTTATAGGCAAGGGCGTACATGCGAATCTGCTTGATCATCGCCAGAAGACCATTGCTGCGGGTTGGACTCAAATGGTCTTTCAGACCAATTTTCTCTACGAAATAGAGGTCGGCATCCATAATCTCGGTTGGGGTATGACCGCTCAACACACGGATGAGGAGGGCGATGATACCCTTTACGATGAGCGCATCGCTATCGGCAGTGAATACGAGCTTGCCATCTACATTATCGCATTGCAACCATACGCGGCTCTGACAGCCGTCGATAAGGTTCTGCTCGTTCTTGTATTTCTCATCGAGAGGAGCCAACTCGTTGCCCAAGTCAATGAGCATCTGATACTTATCCATCCAGTCGGTAAAATCCTGGAACTCCTCTACTACTTCATCCTGCAATTCATTAATTGTTGCCATTATTTTATTTCTTTAATTTCGTTTACTGTAATCAACTTATAGAGCTTGTCGTTAGGGCGTACCTTATCTGGTACAGGGATGGAAACTCTCCAGCCCTGCTGCGCTGTTTCTACCGGTTTCAGGTCGTAGCGGATTTCATCGGCATGGAGATACATCACACCGGTGGTGTTACCCGTAATCAGCAGTTTCTCGCCCTTGTCGAAGGTAGATGCCTCTACGGCTACTTCTGCCACACCCAACTTAGAGAAATATTTCATCACCTTGCCCACGAGCACCTTCTTCTCAGTAGCTACGGAACCGTAATGCTTGTTCCATTCACCGAGAGTCTGCCCCTGGTAATAACCATCCCAGAAACCACGGTTGAAGACGGTGGCGAGTTTCTCATCCCACTCATCCTTCTTCTCCTCGGTAAAGGTTCCGTCGAGCACGGCAGCTATCGCCTCCTTATAACATTTCACTACGGTATATACGTATTCAGGACCACGGGCACGGCCTTCAATCTTGAAGACGCGCACACCGGCATCCATCATGCGGTCGATGAAGCGGATGGTCTTCAGGTCCTTCGGACTCATCACATACTTGTTGTCGATTTCAAGCTGGTTGCCAGTTTCGTTATCTGTAACAGTATAGCTGCGGCGGCAGATCTGCACACACTCGCCACGGTTGGCAGAGCGGTTGGCATTAGCGAGACTCATGTAGCACTTGCCCGATACAGCCATGCACAGAGCACCATGACAGAACATTTCGATGCGGATCTGCTTGCCCATAGGTCCACAGATGTTCTGCTGTTCTATCTGCCCATGGATGTGCTTCACCTGGTCCATGTTCAATTCACGTGCCAGTACGGAAACATCAGCAAAGCGTGCATAAAATTTCAAAGCCTCTGTGTTTGAGATATTTAACTGTGTAGATAAGTGAACCTCCTCGCCCACTTCATTGCAATAGCTCATTACAGCCACATCGCTGGCGATGACAGCAGAGATGCCTGCCTCCTTGGCAGCATCGATGATTTCCTTCATCGTTGGGATGTCGTTATCGTAGATGACAGTATTGACGGTGAGATAGGTCTTGATACCATGCTCGTTGCAGGTAGCAGCAATCTCACGCAAATCATCGATAGTAAAATGGTTGGCTGAATGGGATCGCATGTTCAACTTGCCGATACCAAAGTATACGGAGTCGGCGCCAGCCTGTATGGCAGCAGCCAGTGACTCGCGTGAGCCCACTGGTGCCATCACTTCAAATTCGTTTATCTTTGTATTCATGAATGCAATTTTCTAATTTCAGGTGCAAAGTTACACCAAAATGAAGACAAAACACAGAAAAATGGAGAAAAAATGACAGAAATTCGATTATATTGACAAATCAATCACGATTATTTGTCTATATTTGCCTATAAATAAGAATATATCCCTAGGATATACTTCTTTTTATATGAATCCAATCCAGTTTTACAGCTGGTATTATTAATTAAAATTAAAATGAAAGCGTATGAAGAAAGCTTTTACCTCAGGAATGATTCTGTTCCTGGCAATGACCACAATGGTTAGTTGCACACAAGAAAACGTGATGTTTGAAACAACACCACAAGTCAAGAACCAAGAAGTAAGATTCTGCTTCTTCGAAAGTTCCATTGTGCCTATCGGGCAGGATGAAGAGAGCAATCTTGCCAGAACGAGAGCCGACGGGAGCGAGAAATCGCTCAAGGATGCAAACCTCTACACAGATCTGCAAGTATGTCTCATTCCGAAAGGAGATGAAACTACTGCCGGCTATACCGTAAGACAGGAAAACTGGGATGACGAATTCGGAAACGTCAGCCTGCAGGTGCCGGCAGGAGAATACACGCTCGTTGCCGTAGCAGCAAAAACTGATTTGCAGCAGGAAGAACGAATCGAAGTAAAATCAAGGTATGAAATGACCTTTGCCAACAATATTGTACGCGATATGGCGTATACCCTGCAGGATATCAAGGTGGAATCGGGCAGCAAAGCCGTAACACAGAATGTTTCGCTGAAACGTGCCGTCAGCTGTTTTAAACTGCAAGCTACCGACCCGATGCCTCTTACTACCAATACGCAGGATATCACGATAAGCGGAAGCTGCGGTACGGTGTTCAATCCTTCTACCGGATTCTGCAAAGAAAAGGCTACCATCACCCGAAGTTGGACTTTTGACCCCAAAGAATACCAGAACCCATACATCAAATTCACACTCTACACTCTTCTGACCGACAATGATGTAACCGACATTCATATAACAACTACCGGAAAGGACAAGGAAGGAAAAGCAGTAAAGACCGTCAGCTTTGACAACGTACATCTGGTCATCGGAAAGAAGACTACCTATACCGGTCCGCTCTACACCTACCCTGCCAACAACATGTCGTTCACGATTGACCAGGCGGAGATTCCTGCATCAGGCTATGACAAGAATTTTTAATAACCCATGGCGTTTTAAGAAAGATTAATGCCACAGATTAAAATCTTTTTTGTATTTTTGCGGCATGGAAAGAAAGAACATTATAACCATAGGACTCGCTCTGCTTGTATTCGCCGGTTGCGGATACAGACAGCAGCGAGCCGGTATCTCAGAGACAGGTGGAGGCGAGGATTATCTTCCGGAGCATATCCACCTGATCAGTACTACGCCCGTCAAGGACCAGGGCAACAGCGAACTCTGCTGGGCATACGGCATGCTTGCCACCATCGAAAGCGAGCACATCATGAAGGGGGATTCCGTGAATCTCTCCATCGCCTACATAGCCCGCATGATGCTGGAAGAACAGGCACTGGAATATTACTTTGCACAGGGAAAGAAGAACATCAGCCTGCGCGGTACTGCCCCGATGCTGATACATTATATAGATAAGTATGGTGCACAACCTTACGACAGCTATGAAGATCCGAAGCACGTGAACTACAAGGTGCTCTGCCGCAAGGTGCAGAAACTGTGCGATGGCGCCATCTCGCAGAAAGCGGGCATCAGCCAGCTCAAGGAGGAACTGAACGACCTGTTTGACGCAGAAATAGGCTACATGCCTGCCAAGGCCGTACACATGCTGGGTGCCGAATATACCCCTCAAGAGTTTGCCCACAGCGTATGCTATCCCGAGGAGTATGTATCGCTCACCAGTTTCTCGCATCATCCTTACAGAGAATACTTTGCGCTCGAGATTCCCGATAACCGGATGCACGATGCCTATCTGAACCTTCCGCTCGACGAGCTGATGCTCCACATCAGGAAGGCGGTAGAAAAAGGACACCCGGTATGCTGGGAAGGTGACATCAGCGAACCTGGCTTCAAGGAACCAAGGAAGAACTGTGTAGACATACAGCCGATGGAACGCCCCGTGACCCAGGCATCGCGACAGAAGGAGTTTGAACAGCTTCGCACCACCGATGATCATGTGATGGAAATCATAGGTATCTTCATGAAAGGCAAGCAGAGATTCTACGTCTGCCGCAATTCATGGGGCAAGAACTGGGGCAACAAAGGACTCATCTACCTATCGGAAGACTATCTGCGCCTCAAGACCATCGCCGTGTTCATGAGCGAAGAGGCATATATAATGAAGAGGCATATATAATAAGGTATAAGCTCCCAAACAGGCTTCAGACATAAGAAATGTGTTAAAATGGTTGACATACATCAAATAGCTGTTAAATAGCACGTGTGTGCGCACACACATAGTTGATTTATATCAAAAAAGAGGCTTTTTTATATGATTTTCTCTTAAAACATTTGGTGGGTTCGGAAAATCGTCGTACCTTTGCATCGTCAATAAGACAAAAAGGTTATTAGGTTTTTAGGTTAAGATTGTTAGTTGTTTTAGGTTATTAGTTAGTTTAAAGGTAAATTTAAGATTGTTTATTCAGAGAAACGGTATTAGTTAAGGTAAAGAAAAGATTGTTTATTCAAGGACGACAAAAAGTTTAGGTTATTAGGTTTTTAGGTTTAAGATTGTTAGTTGTTTTTTTATTAGGTTTTAGTTTAAAGGTAAATTTAAAGATTGTTTATTCAAGGACAACAGGATAATTCAACAGGTGAGTTGAAGGTAAAAAGATCAAATGTATGGGATAACCAAAGATGACGCCTGAGCAGAATTGCTGCTTCGGGCTTCGTAATGGAAAGGGTAACAAAAAACCCTTGAGTTATGAGAAATTTGGGAATATCGTATTAGAAGAGCGCAATTTCGAAATCATTCGAAGTTGCGCTCTTTATTTTATCCCCTAGGTAAAGAAGCTAGGACATATGTACTACTACATAAAAACTTTGCCAAAGACTATAGCCATAACTCCTTAAAGTACTTAACTCATTTACTCCTAGACTGGAGAAAGTTCAGTTTGAGAAAAAATAACCGCCAAATTATTTTGTTTTACCAACGAAAAGTCGTAATTTTGCAGAAGATATATAAAGATAAGAAATTATGGCAAGACATCCTCTCTGGAACGAAGAATACTGGCTCCTGCTGTTGCAGCTGTACCAGAAGAAGCCCATGGGCGTGAAACCTCTCTATTCGAAAGGGATGGTCGACTTGAGCTTGGAACTGCATATTCCACCTGAGTTTCTGCACGAACAGATGTTCAAACTCAGAATGGTGACTCCGAGAATCAAGCGACTATGGGAAAAGTATGCCGATAAGCCACAGAAACTGAAGCGCGATATACAGCGCATCAGACAGATGAACGGCTGCGGAAACGCCATACAGTTCTTCGAGGGAGTGGAAGTGAAGGAAACATTCGAGAAAAACTGGGAACCACTGGAAAGTGAACCATCGCTCACCCGCGTGAAACTCATCATCATCCTCGAACTCTACTTCCAGCTTACACCAATCACCATGGTGCCGGAAACACCGGAAATCATCGACCTGGGAAAACTCATCAGGACATCACCGAAGGTCATTGCCGAGGCGATGGGCGTATTCATGTACTGCGACCCCTATCTCAACCGCGAAGATATGCTGATACACCCGCTGCTAGAAGCATGCAACGACATCTGGCACCAATACGGAAACGGAAATCCAGACAAGCTTTACCAGCTTGCCAACGAACTAAAAGAATACTTTAAGTAATTATGGCTCAAAAACTCATACAGACACAGGCACAGAAGTTACAGCAACTTCAAAGACTTTCAGCCCAGCAAATGCTGCAGGTGAAACTGTTGGAAATGCCGCTCACGGAACTGGAAGACAGTATCAATGCAGAACTGGACGATAATCCCGCTCTGGAAAGCGAGAACCCAGACGACATGCTCAACGAGAATGTCGCCAATGATGATTCGCCCGCAGATGATGAGTACGACAACAGCAGCGATGAGGATGCCTACGAGGCTGAATCTGAAAAAGAAGAAAGAAAAGACGAACTGGACCAGGCACTGGAAAGCATCGGAAAAGACGACCAGATGCCTGACTACAATACAGACAGATACAACAACCAGGACAGCGCTGACTACGAAGAAATGGTTTACGGCGACACCACCTCTTTCTATGATAAGCTGAAGGAACAGATGGACATGCAGCCGCTCAGCGACAAGGAGAAGGAAGTAATGGAATATCTCATAGGTTCACTGGATGACGACGGACTGCTCCGCAAGGACCTGGACAGCATCTGCGATGAACTCGCTATCTATCACAACATCGATGTTACGGAAAAAGACATCGAGCACGTGCTCCACATTCTACAGACCTTCGACCCAGCCGGTGTAGGAGGAAGAAGTCTGCAGGAATGCCTCCTGCTGCAGGTTAAGAGACTGCCAAGAGGTGTGCTCCGCAAGACAATGGAAGAGGTGTTTACCGACTATTTTGACGAGTTTACCAAGAAACATTGGGACAAGATCAAGGCAGGACTGGAACTGAACGATACACAGGTAGAAACCCTGCAGGCAGAAATCAGAAAGCTGAACCCGAAACCGGGCGCATCGATGGGCGAAACAGAGGGAAGAAACATGCAGCAGATTACCCCCGACTTCATCATCGACACCAATGATGACGGAACGATTACATTCTCGCTGAACCGTGGCAACATTCCGCAACTGACGGTTTCGCCATCATTCACCGACATGATTGACACCTACAGGAAGCATAAAGACAAGATGAGCCGGAGCGACAAGGAAGCCCTGCTCTACGCCAAGGAAAAGGTGGACAAGGCACAGGGATTCATCGAAGCCATCAAGCAGAGAAGACATACCCTCACCGTCACCATGAAGGCAATTATCGACATACAGCGGCAGTTCTTCCTGGATGGAGACGAGGCTGACCTGAAACCGATGATCCTGAAGGATGTAGCAGAACGCACGGGACTGGACATCAGTACCATCTCGAGAGTGAGCAACGTGAAGTATGCCCAGACTAAATGGGGCACCTTCCCGCTGAAGTTCTTCTTCACAGACAGCTACACCACTGAAGACGGCGAAGAGATGTCTACCCGCAAAATCAAGATTGCCCTGCACGACATCATCGAGAAAGAAGACAAGAAAAAGCCGATCAGCGATGATGCACTCGCCAAACTGCTGAAGGAGAAGGGATTCCCTATCGCACGACGTACGGTGGCAAAATATAGGGAGCAACTGGGCATACCGGTGGCACGACTCAGGAAATAAGATAGTGGTATGAGTCAGGAAGAAACCGGGGCCCACCACAAAATATTTGAGAGATAAAAAGAATATATACGTTATTAGTGTTATGAAAGAGAAGAATATCATATTGACAGCACGCATCATGAGCATGATCTTCACGCCCTTCTATCTGCCGATGGTAGGACTGATTGCTCTGTTCATCTTCAGTTATATGTCGCTGTTACCGATAGGATACAAACTGGTGATGCTGGGCATGGTCTACCTCCTGACCGTCGTAGCTCCATCGCTACTCATCCACCTCTACCGCATGGTTCAAGGCTGGACCTCGCGTGAGCTGGGCAAGAAGGAGCGTCGTATTGTGCCTTACATCCTCTCTATCGTATGTTACTTCGGCTGTTTTTTCTGGATGGAATACCGCAATACGCCTCGCGTCATCAGCATCATCGTAGTGGTAGCGCTGGCGATACAGATGATTTGCGCCTTCATCAATGTATGGTGGAAGATCAGCACCCATACGGCAGCCATCGGAGGTGTGGCAGGAGCTCTGGTGTCTTATTCTGTAGCCTTCAATTTCAATCCGCTGTGGTGGCTCTGCCTTGTGCTGATGATGGCAGGCGCAGTAGGAAGTGCCCGCATGATACTCCGACAACATACGCTGTCACAGGTAGTTACAGGATTTCTGATAGGAACCACCTGTGCTATATTGGTAATATAAAGTTTATAATAAAATATAAGAAGAAATGAAACCATTAGTAAGCATTATTATGGGCAGTACAAGCGATCTGCCTGTTATGGAAAAAGCATGTAAGTGGCTGAACGACAACCAGATTCCTTTCGAGGTTAATGCCCTTTCTGCTCACCGCACTCCAGATGCAGTAGAGTCATTCGCCAAGGGAGCCAAGGAGCGTGGCGTGAAGGTTATCATCGCCGCTGCCGGTATGGCTGCCGCCCTTCCTGGTGTTATCGCAGCATCTACTCCTCTGCCAGTAATCGGCGTGCCTATCAAGGGTATGCTCGATGGTCTTGATGCCATGCTCAGCATCATCCAGATGCCTCCTGGCATTCCTGTAGCTACTGTTGGTGTGAATGCGGCTCAGAACGCTGCCATCCTCGCTGCTGAAATGATTGCCCTTGCCGATGAGGAAGTGGCTCAGAAGGTAGAGGCTTGGAAGGCGGGGCTCGGTGCCAAGATCGAGAAGGCCAACAAGGACCTGGCTGAGGTGAAATACGACTTCAAGTGTAATTAATCTAATATTGTGATATGCCCCATTCTTTTGGGGCATATCTTATCTTATATATTATGGTAGATTTATTCAATTATACCCGCCGTGCCTCTTCTGTGGCACATATCGGAGCCCTCGGCCTGGGTGGCGATAATCCTATCCGCATCCAGTCGATGACCACCACCAACACCAATGATACCGAGGCTTGCGTACAACAGGCTGAGGAGATTATCAAGGCTGGTGGCGAACTGGTGCGCTTCACCACTCAGGGTTCCCGCGAGGCAGAGAACATGAAAAACATCAATGCCGGCATCCGTGCCGACGGCTATCGGACTCCGCTCGTAGCTGATGTTCACTTCAATCCTAACGTTGCCGACGTGGCTGCTCTCTATTGTGAGAAAGTGCGCGTCAATCCTGGCAACTACGTGGATCCTGCCCGCAAGTTCATCAAGCAGGAATATACCGACGAGGAGTATGCCCACGAACTTCAGAAGATTGAGGTTCGCTTCGTACCTTTCCTCAACATCTGCAAGGAGCATCATACTGCCATCCGCATCGGTGTGAATCATGGTTCACTCTCCGACCGCATCCGTAACCGCTACGGCGATACGCCAGAGGGCATCGTAGAGAGCTGTCTCGAGTTTCTGCGCATCTGCAAGAAGGAGAATTTCCACGATGTGGTTATCAGCATCAAGTCATCCAATACCGTTGTGATGGTTCGCTCCATGCGCCTCCTAGTTGAAGAAATGGAGAAGGAAGGCATGAACTACCCACTCCACCTCGGCGTAACCGAAGCTGGCGAAGGCGAAGATGGCAGAATCAAGAGTGCCGTAGGTATCGGTGCTCTCCTGGCTGATGGCATCGGCGATACCGTTCGTGTAAGCCTGAGCGAGGAACCGGCTGCAGAGATTCCTGTGGCACGCCATCTGGTAGATTACATCGGCAAGAAGAAGGGGCATCTGATGATTCCTGCCACAGCTTGTCCTTCATTCGACTGGCTGCGCCCTACCCGCCGCGAAACCGTGGCTGTAGGCAATATCGGCGGCAGCAACGTTCCGGTGGTTATCAGCAACCGAATCAACGGCGAGAGCACCGCTTGTGAGAACAAGGATGCTACTCCAGACTATATCTACATCGGTGGCAAGATGCCTAAGCAGTTTGTGGCTGGCCAGAGCTACATCGTAGATTACAATGTTTACGAGACGCTGAACAGCAAGCCAGAGACTACTGGTGCCAAGCTCTACCCTATCTTCCCTGCCATGGCAATGCCGCTCATCGCCAGCATCAAGGCAGACGTCAAGTTCCTCACCCTGCAGTTTGGAACTCCTGCCGATGAGTATATCGCTTGCCTGAAGGCTCATCCTGAGGTGGTGGTTATCTGCGTAAGCAATCATCAGAACCGTCTGGGCGACCAGCGTGCATTGGTTCACGAGATGATGAATGCCGGCTTGAAGAACCCTGTGATCTTTGCCGAGATGTACCAGCACAGCAAGGAGGAGAAGAGCGACTTCCAGCTGGAGGCTGCTGCTGATATGGGAGCCTTGATGATTGATGGTCTTACCGATGGTATCTGGCTGATGAACAATGGAGACATCCCTGCCCTGACAATAGATGAAACCGCTTTCGGAATACTTCAGGCAGCCCGTCTGCGCACCAGCAAGACCGAGTATATCAGTTGTCCGGGATGCGGCAGAACCCTCTACAATCTTCGTGAAACCATCGCCAAGATCAAGGAGGCAACCAAGCATCTCAAGGGTCTGAAGATAGGTATCATGGGCTGTATCGTGAATGGTCCAGGCGAAATGGCGGATGCCGATTACGGCTATGTAGGTGCCGGTCCTAACCGAGTAAGCCTCTACCGCAAGCAGGTTTGCGTAGAAAAGAATATTCCGCAGGAGGTGGCAGTAGAGCATCTACTCGCCCTCATCGACTCGGACAAGCAATAATTCGGCTCTTCTGAATAAGAGCAATACCCCAGATAAAAGAGGAAATGCCGTTCCTGCATTTCCTCTTTTTTTAAAATAAATGACTCAGTGACTCAGTTTATTTCAAGCCCCTATTTGGTCTATTTTCTGCTTACAGATTGTAAGCATATATAATATCACTAGTGTCCCGTTAAAACGAGACGATTATTAAATAAGTTATTAATACTCAAAAGTTTACGGACTTTTTATAGTGTATTCGATTTGATTTTGTATCTTTGCACGCATATTTAAAATACGTGTGCGATGAACAAAGGCAAAACTATATTCTCTCAGATTATGTCACTTATACCAGAACGTGATTTCAAAACTTGTGTAGACCGTTATAAGGGAAACTACAGAGCAAGAAACTTCTCTTGCAAAGACCAATTCCTAGTAATGAGCTATGCTCAATTAACAGGTCGTGATAGTCTTCGAGATATAGAAAACTGCCTTACGGCACTCTCCAGCAAACTTTACCATTGTGGTATTAGTTATGCTGTACCACGTAATACTCTAGCAAAAGCTAACGAGAAGCGAGATTGGCATATCTATAAAGATTTTGCAGACGTTCTTTTGAAAAAAGTACGTCCTCTTTATGTCAAAGACAAGTTCAGATTAGACCTAGACAACATGGTATATGCTTTTGATAGCAGTACTATAAGTCTGTGTCTCAAATTATGTCCTTGGGCAAAGTATCGCAAAAACAAAGGTGGCATCAAAATGCACACATTAGTCGATTTGCGAGGAAATCTTCCAGTCTCAGTTTATTTGACTTCTGCATCGGTTAATGATGTAAAAGCTCTTGATGATCTCTACATAGAACCTTCTGCTATCTATTTGATGGACAGAGGATATGTAGATTTCAACAGACTCTTCAAGTTGATAACTAAGAAGAATGCATTCTTTGTTACTAGGGCAAAAGATAACATGCTTTTTGAAGTTGTATCAGAAGCCGAAGTTGACAAGAGTACTGGTATCATTTCTGATGAACGTATCAAATTAACAGGACTACATACTGCCAAATGGTATCCTGAAGAACTTAGAATGGTAACCTATGAGGACTATGCAACAAGTAAGGTGTATAGGTTTCTCACAAACAACATGGAATATGAAGCGCTTACCATATCTGAATTATATAGGGAAAGATGGAACGTGGAACTTTACTTTAAATGGATTAAGCAACACCTTCACATCAAATCCTTTTATGGAACTTCCGAGAATGCCATATATCTGCAAATCTGGATTGCCATATGCACATACTTGCTTTTAGCTTATGCAAAGAAAGTGATGCACATAGATCAATCGCTACACACTATTTCAAAGAACGTGGGTCTATTCCTTACGGACAAGACTCCTTTAAATGAATTGTTTAACAAAGCTGTTCCAACAGAAGAGACGGAGGATTGGCTATATCCTAGCCTTTTCAGGCCCGATGATTTCTAAACGGGACAGCAGTGATAATACCTATATAGATATATAAGTATATAGCTATATAACACAATAACAATATATATAATCACCAACGTTGTTTTTGGAAGAGAAAGCAGGGAAAGGGCTTATACAGCGAAGGTATAAATATAAAGAAAAAACTACCATATAGCCGCTATATGGCATAAAAACAAAATGACCTAGCATAATAGCCACTATTTGCGCCAAAACAACAACCATCGGAGATACCTATTGCACGGTGAAGCTGAATGGTTCAACCGGAAGGCTGCGACCGATGAAGGAGCTGCTAGGAAAAACTAAAGAAGTCATCCACTCGGCAGATGGATGACTTTTTTAGAAAAAATCCATCCCTATTTTATTTAACCTCTCTTGTATAATCCTGTGTCTCGTTTTTATCCTTATTTTCAATACGAATCTGAACCAACGTCTTAGATGGTATCGTTTCTGGAATCCGAGACATCAATTCATTAATAATTTCATTTACATTATTATATCCAACATCTTCAACCTTAGCAAGAACCTTGCCTCTAAAATACAAAGTACCCTTAATGAGTTGCTTATATGAGAATCTGGTAAACTGCCTTGAATCCTTCTCCTCTTGATTATGTCGTGTAGTTTTATCTTCTGTAAAGAATATCTTATTTATCACCTTCTCGTTTAATGCCCAGGCAGGAGAAAAGTCTATCTTTACATAAGTACGTGTAACCCGATTTTTATCAGAGTGGTTCATCGCAAAACCGACATCAGATAAGGTAGCACCACACTCATTTTGAGCAACAGTTGCCCAAGTATGGCGAAATGTATAGACACAATAAGTCTTGCCATGAGCCAATCCTAGCGATTTCTCGCAAATCTGACGTATTCCTACATTAACATTAGCGTTGAAACTGTCACTTGTTGACATGCGCTGATGAAAATCAAAAAGATATGGAGAAGACGTTTTATCCATATACTTGTCAAATATAGGAAGCAATATACCAGGAACTCTCATTTCGATGTAAGCATTATCATTTCTAGCATTCTTTGTTTTTGCACGCTCATAAGCTATGATGCCATCCTTATAGTCTTCCTTTTTGAGCAGGTAGATATCTACCGTATTCATACCGGCAAGGCACATGACCATCATTGCTACGTCTCGTCCCATCTCAGCCAAAGGTTTTTTCCTGTCACTCTCAGGGAGTGGGGCAGAGAAAAATTCCCTGGCTTTCTCCATGGTGATAGCCTTCTTCTCCGGAACATCTGCTTTCGGTATTTTAATCTTCATCCAGGGATTGGTTGTTATACGAATAACACCACTGTCATAGTCATTGAAGTCAATCAATGCTTGTTTGAATATCTGTCTTATGCAAACCGGGTACATTTCTTTAGCTCTGGCTGTCTTTTCCAGAGACTTGATCCATCCATTTATAAGATGAGAAGTGAGCTGTGAGAACATCAGTTTGTTGGTTCCGGTGTATCTTTCAAGATGCTGGTATGCCAGTTCATAGTTACGAGCATTTCGCTCGTGACCACTGTTATACATATCATCGTGATATTTTCTTGCATAGTCTGAGAAGCATACATCATCAGTACCCTTCTCCAGATAAGCCACTACATCATGGACATCCCATTTCCTTATCTCCACCTTATTCAGCATTTCTGCAAAATGAGCAATTTTATTAGAACAGGCTTGAAGAACAAAAGGGTCTTTAACCTCTTTGTTCTTCTTGTTGATGCCCTTTGCGTCAACTATCTTATCTGTTCTCAAATACTTTACGCCACGGTTGTGCGTAACTCTTATATATACGGCATAGAATCCGTCATTTCTCTGTTTCTGTACTACTACTTTAAATGTTGCCATATTCTTCTAAACACGTTCTAAACATCAATATAAATTTCTCAAAAACATTTCTAAACAAAGAGTATCATTTGTATCATTTTAGTGATACTATTGATATAAACGAATTAAGAGGAAAGCCCTTAAAATAAGGACTTTCCTCTTAACCTATTGATTTACAACTATCTGTTGTTATTCCTCTACAGCAGCCTGTGCCGCCGCAAGTCTGGCGATAGGCACGCGGAATGGTGAGCAAGATGCGTAGTTCATACCGACCTTAGCGCAGAACTTAACTGATGAAGGCTCACCACCGTGCTCACCACAGATACCTGTACGGAGGTTAGGACGGGTAGCACGACCATTCTCAACAGCCATCTTGATGAGCTGACCAACACCCTCCTGGTCGAGAACCTGGAATGGGTCAACCTTCAAGATCTTCTTCTCCATGTATGCAGGGAGGAATGAAGCGATGTCATCACGAGAGTAACCGAAGGTCATCTGTGTCAAGTCGTTAGTACCGAATGAGAAGTACTGAGCCTCCTCTGCAATCTGACCTGCTGTAAGGGCAGCACGAGGAATCTCAATCATGGTACCAATCTCAAATTCTACCTCTACACCGTACTCAGCGAATACCTCCTTAGAAGTAGCGAGGATGATAGCCTTCTGTTGCTTGAGCTCCTGAACGGTACCGATGAGCGGAACCATGATTTCAGGACATGGGTTGTAACCCTCCTTCTTCAACTCACAAGCTGCACCGAGGATGGCACGGGTCTGCATGGCAGTAATCTCTGGGAATGTGATACCGAGACGGCAACCGCGATGACCGAGCATAGGGTTGTTCTCTGCCAGAGAGTTTACACGCTTCTTGATTTCCTCTACGCTTACGCCCATCTCCTTAGCCATGGTCTCCTGACCAGCCAAATCGTGAGGTACGAACTCGTGGAGAGGTGGGTCGAGCAAGCGGATGTTCACGTGGCAGCCATCCATTGCCTTGAGGATTCCATAGAAGTCAGCCTTCTGATATGGGAGGAGCTTGGCAAGAGCCTTCTCACGACCCTCTACAGAGTCTGCCAGAATCATCTCACGCATGGCAACGATCTTCTGATCATCGAAGAACATGTGCTCTGTACGTGTCAGACCGATACCCTTGGCGCCGAATGCACGGGCTACCTCAGCATCGTGTGGAGTATCCGCATTGGTACGGATTTCCATCTTTGTATACTTGTCGCAGAGATCCATCAGCTCCTTGAAGTCGCCTGAAAGTTCTGCAGCCTTTGTCTCAATCTGTCCTGCGTAAACCTGACCTGTAGTACCGTTCAGAGAGATATAATCACCCTCCTTGTAAACAACGCCTTCAATCTCTACAGTCTTAGTCTTGTAATCTACGTTGATAGAGCCGGCGCCTGATACACAGCACTTACCCATACCACGGGCTACAACGGCAGCGTGAGAAGTCATACCACCACGAGCGGTAAGGATACCCTCAGCAGCTGACATACCAGCGAGGTCTTCTGGAGATGTTTCGATACGAACCATGATCACCTTCTTGCCGTCCTCATGCCACTCCTGAGCATCGTCAGCGTGGAATACAATCTGACCGCAGGCAGCACCTGGAGATGCAGGGAGGCCCTGTGTGATGACCTTAGCCTTAGAAAGAGCCAGCTTATCGAATACTGGATGCAAAAGCTCATCAAGTTTCTGAGGCTCACAGCGCAGGATAGCAGTCTTCTCATCAATCATACCCTCGTGGAGGAGATCCATGGCAATCTTCACCATAGCTGTACCTGTACGCTTACCATTACGAGTCTGGAGGAACCAGAGTTTGCCTTCCTGTACGGTGAACTCCATATCCTGCATATCGTGATAGTGGTGCTCCAGCTTATCCTGCAGCGCGTCGAGTTCCTTATAGAGTTCAGGCATAGCCTCTTCCATAGAAGGATACTTGGCAGCACGCTCCTCTTCAGAGATACCTGCACGCTCAGCCCAGCGCTGAGAACCGATCTTTGTAATCTGCTGCGGAGTACGGATACCGGCTACCACGTCCTCACCCTGTGCGTTGATAAGATACTCACCATTGAAGAGATTCTCACCATTACCAGCGTCACGTGAGAAGCAAACACCTGTAGCAGATGTATCGCCCATGTTACCGAATACCATCGCCATGACAGATACGGCAGTACCCCACTCATCAGGAATACCTTCCATCTTGCGGTAGAGGATAGCACGCTCGTTCATCCAAGAACAGAACACAGCGCAGATAGCGCCCCAGAGCTGATCGATTGGGTTGGTAGGGAAATCCTGACCGGTCTGCTCCTTGATAGCAGCCTTGAAGAGTTCAACGAGCTTCTTGAGCGACTCTACAGAGAGATCCTTGTCAAGCGTAACGCCCTGCTCTTCCTTCACCTTTTCGATGATAGCCTCAAATGGGTCGATATCTTCCTTGTTTACAGGCTTCAATCCCATAACGACGTCACCGTACATCTGTACGAAACGGCGATATGAATCGTATACGAAATGAGGGTTACCGGTCTTCTTGACCAATCCCTCAGCTACCTCGTCATTCAAACCGAGGTTGAGGATGGTATCCATCATACCAGGCATAGATGCGCGTGCACCTGAGCGTACTGATACGAGGAGTGGATTCTCTACAGAACCGAACTTGCTGTTCATCAATGCCTCAGTATGAGCCACAGCAGCCATCACTTCGTCCTGAAGAAGTTCTTTGATTTTTTCCTCACCCACTTCATAATATTCATTACAAGTGTCTGTTGTAATGGTGAAACCTGGAGGAACAGGTACACCAATCAGGTTCATTTCGGCAAGGTTCGCGCCTTTACCACCAAGTACTTCTCGCATTTGGGCATTGCCTTCTGCTTTTCCGTTTCCGAATGTATAAACTCTTTTTTCGTTCATAATTGTTATAGGTATATGTTTTATTTCGTTTTACGTTGCTAATTATTATTTGTAATGCAAAGATACGATTTTTATTTGATACTACCAAACTTTTATACGCTTTTTTGCTATCCCGAGATTACATTTTATACTGTTGACGCACACACGGGCAGAAAATTAACAATCCCGTATACGATAGAAAGATATTTGACGAATCTGAAAGTGAGTCTCTCGGGATTGCAGCCTGCATTCTGATGTTTTTTACCTCCCTGCCGATGCGCCCGAAACTGCGTCACGACGTAGCGATGGCTACGTCCCGACGCAGTGCCAGACACGTCGCGATGTAGCAACGGCTGCGTCGGGACGCAATTTAAAGGTAAAAGGATAAAAAGGTAAAAAAGGATTTTAAAGGTAAAAGGATTGTGAGGCGATAACAAAAGTAACAGGTGACCTTTGATATAAAAATGTGAATGTGAATGTGAATTTGAAATGTAAGCAAAGAAAAAAGAATGCATGTAATGACATTAATATCATTTAATTAATATATAATAAAGTACGCGCGTACGTACAATTAAAATATATACTATCAAAAATCATCAATAAACAACCTTGACAAAAGGATACACATGACAGTCCGTTTTCTTCACTTACATTTCAAATTCACATTCACATTCACATTTCATCTCTTTACAACCACCGAATATTACCTGTTACTTTTGTTATCGCCTCACAATCTTTTTACTTTTTTACCTTTACTCGCCTTTTTAACTTTACTCGCAAATAATTTGGGACAACTCTTGCATTTCTCATAAAATTGCAGTATCTTTGCACCCATAAAAAATACAAAACATTATTATGGCAAGAAAACGTAAACCATTACCTCTGTTAGAGAACATCACCATCGAGGCAGTAGCAGCCGAGGGTAAGTGCATCACACGCGTAGATGAGCAGGTCATCTTCGTACCTTTCTGTGTGCCAGGAGATGTTGTCGACTTGCAGGTAGTAAAGAAGAAACATAAGTATTGCGAAGCCAAGGTGGTTCGCTTCATCAAGAAGAGCGAGGTGCGACAGGAACCTATGTGCGAGCACTTCGGCATCTGCGGCGGATGCAAATGGCAGAACCTGCCTTACGAAGAGCAAATCAAGGCTAAGCAGAAGCAGGTGGAAGACCAGCTCACCCGCATCGGAAAGATTGAACTACCTGAGTTCCGCCCTATCATGGGCAGCGTGAAGACTCAGGAGTACCGCAACAAGATAGAGTTCGGATGCAGCAACAAACGATGGTTCACCGCCGAGGAACTGGCTCAGCTCCCTCAGAAAGAGGATGATACCGTAACATCGCTCAAGGAGCGCCACGCCCAGAATGCCATCGGTTTCCATATCACCGGAGCCTTCGACAAGATTTATCCTATCAAGAAGTGCTGGCTGATGGATGACCTCTGCAACGAGATCCGCAACTTCGTATTCGAATACGCTGATTCTCACGACTATACCTTCTACGACCTGCGTGAGCAGCACGGTTTGCTCCGCAACATGATGATCCGCAATTCGAACACCGGAGAGTGGATGCTCGTCTTCCAGTTCCACTACGATGAGGAGGGCGATGAGCAGAGAGCATTGGAGCTGATGCAGCAGGTGGCTGACAAGTTCCCTCAGATTACATCGCTCATGTATGTAGACAACCAGAAGGGAAACGATACCATCAACGACCTGGAACTCAGCCTCTTCAAGGGCAACGACCATATCTACGAACTGATGGAAGACCTGAAGTTCAAGGTGGGTCCGAAGAGTTTCTACCAGACCAATACCGAGCAGGCTTACCACCTCTACTGCGTGGCCCGCGAGTTTGCCAACCTTACCGGAGATGAGCTGGTTTACGACCTCTATACCGGCACCGGAACCATCGCCAACTTCGTGGCTCACAAGGCAAAAAAGGTAATCGGTATCGAGTATGTGCCAGAGGCCATAGAGGATGCCAAGGTGAATTCTCAGGTGAACAACATCGAGAACACCCTCTTCTATGCAGGCGACATGAAGGATATCCTGACCAACGATTTCATCGCACAGCACGGTCGACCTGACGTCATCATCACCGACCCACCACGTGCCGGAATGCACCCAGACGTAATAAACGTCATTCTGAATGCAGCACCAAAGCGCATCGTATACGTAAGCTGCAACCCGGCTACCCAGGCTCGCGACCTGCAGCTGATGGATGCGGAGTATAAGGTAGCTGCCGTACAGCCGGTGGATATGTTCCCTCATACCCCTCACGTAGAGAACGTGGTATTGCTCGAAAAGAGATAAACCTAGAAATCAAAATAGAAACAAGATGAAGAAAAACATCATCATGGCGCTCATGGCTGTAGCTTCGGTCTCAGCCAGCGCCCAGCAGAAGCAGACCATCGAAATACCATCATGGTTGAGCAACGTGAAATTGTCGGGGTATGGAATGACCCAGTATCAGTACAGCGGACAGAAAGATGCTGAATCCAACTCATTCAACATCCGTATGGCTCGTATCGCTCTCGAAGGTCGCATAGCAGGCGACTTCTATTGGAAGACTCAAATCCAGTTCAACGGCAACACCTCTACCCTCGGTTCCAGTCCGAGAATGGTGGATCTGTTTGCTGAATGGCAGAAATATGAATACTTCAAGGTGAAAATCGGTCAGTTCAAGAACCCGTTCACCTTTGAGAATCCGATGCACCCTATCGACCAGGGCTTCATGGGATATTCACAGAACGTGAGCAAGCTGGCTGGTTTCAGCGACCGTGCCGGAGAACATGCATCCAACGGCCGTGACATCGGTCTTCAGTTCCAGGGCGATTTCCTCAAGAATGCCAACGGCAGAAACCTGCTGCACTATCAGATTGGTGTATTCAACGGACAGGGAACCAATACCAAGGACGTTGACCAGCAGAAGAATGTGATTGGTGGTGTATGGGTAATGCCTGTAAGCGGCATGCGCATCGGTGCCTTCGGATGGACCGGTTCTTATGCAAGAAAGGGAACCTGGACCGACGAGCATGATGCCTCCTATACTGCCGACATTCAGAAACGCTCTGGCGTTCGCAAGCTCAGCCAAAACCGCTATGCCTTCTCATTCGAATACAAGCAGGATGGCTGGACCGTACGTTCTGAGTACATCCACTCTACCGGCAAGGCTTTTGCCAAGAACATCACCAACTTCAACGATGCCAACGCCAAGGACTGCAATCTGAATGCAAAAATCGGCAACAAGGCACAGGGTGTATATGGATTGGTTATCGCCCCATTGGCTCAGCTGCCAAAGAACAGCCGTATCGACGTGAAGGCACGTTACGACATGTATCAGCCTAACGGCAAGAGCAACATGCAGAGAACCCAGTATGAGGCAGGTTTGAACTTCCACATCGGCAAGCGAATCTCTATCCTTACCGAGTATGCGCTCATCAACGACAAGACACTCGCGAAGCACAATTATTCCATGGCAGATGCCGAGGTTTGCTTCCGATTCTAACAGATACAACAAAGGCTCGCTCCTCAACAGGAACGAGCCTTTATTGTGTTTACTGTCAACCACTTATCTTAGAATGAATAAGAGAAACCTACTGACATGAATTCCTTAAACTGCCAATAGCTATCATCATCCTTGCGCTTCACACCATCGTCGAAACGCGGATAGAGGAAGATGTTGGTAGAAATATAGCGGTTAAACTGAAAGGTAATGGTATTTTCCCACTCTATTTCAGCACGCTTGTAAGTGGTGTATCCCCAGAGACGGGTCTTCCACTTGATATTATCCGCTATTTGCCACGACAGGTCGAAGGTACACTCAGAACCATAATCGGTCATGCCATGCTTCCCCTCATCCAGTCCGTACCGCGTAGCCAGCGACGCTCTGCCCACATACTTCCAGTTGAAAGCCAGAGGAGCCAGATGGACACTACCCTTCAGGCGGTGATTGAACCAGTCTACATTATAATCCATACCGACAGAGAGGTTCAGATTGAATGGCGAGAAGAAATCGGAATAAACAGTCTTGTCATTACTCTTGTAACCATGCGTAAACTGAGTCTGACCAATCAGCTGGATGGTATAATACCACTTTTTAGAAGCCTGCAGACCGAGTTTTCCGGTGTATCGTATCATATCATCGCTCGTTTTCAGCGTATGAACCGTATCACCCTTCGAAGTCTGATAACCCAGGCGCATCTCCACCTTATTATCCCATTTTAGCTTCTGCTTGTTATTGTAATTGGCAAACATCGTCACTCTTCCGAGCACCGAATAATTGCTCTCACCACCCTTATACCAGTTGTCAGAAACATAGTTTTGCAGGAACTGCAGATAATAATCGCCACCTATGGTCCAGAAGTTAGGACGGGTGATAACGATATCCATCGGCGCCGCATCCACCTCAATTGCCTTCGGAGCCACCTGTTCTACGATGTCAGGATGATTCTTCTTCGGTTTGCTCTGCGCAGCCAGCGGTGCTCCCACCTCCTTGAGATGAGACTCAGTATTGCGCACCAGGTCAGGACGCTTGAGATATACCTCCATCAGCGTCTGGTCGAGCATCGTTTCGAGCGAATCCTTCACCCCATCCTGAGGCTTGAGTCGCAACATGCGGGCTGCCGGCCCATGATAGAAGGTGAGCGGCGTAAAGAGCTGGGCATATCTGCTATCCCCGGAATCCATCTTCATGGAATCGATGCGCTGACGGCACATCAAGAGCGAGTCAGCATAGATTTCAGCCAACCTGTTCTTCGATGCCTCTCCGGGCTCCACCTTCTTCAATTTGCGCTGGGCAAAAACAGGCGTCAGAGCCGAAAGGAACGCAAGAACGAGTAATCCAAATTTTATTTTCATACCTTAATTTTATAAATTTGGGCACAAAGGTAATAAATAATTCATAAATCTATGCCCTTTATTAGAAATATTTTTGCTCATTTCACAAAAATGTCGTAACTTTGCACCCAAATTATTCTAATTTAAATTATAAATATCGTGGCTGAAACAAAGTACATCTTCGTAACTGGTGGTGTGGTTTCTTCTTTGGGTAAAGGAATCATATCTTCATCCATCGGTAAACTTCTTCAAGCAAGAGGTTACAACATTACTATCCAAAAGTTTGACCCATACATCAACATCGACCCGGGTACACTGAACCCGTATGAGCATGGTGAGTGCTACGTAACGGTAGATGGTATGGAGACCGACCTCGACCTCGGACACTACGAGCGATTCACCGGCATTCAAACTACGAAAGCGAATTCTCTCACCACTGGTCGTATCTACAAGGCAGTCATCGACAAGGAGCGTCGTGGCGATTATCTCGGCAAAACCATCCAGGTGGTGCCTCACATCACCGACGAGATCAAGCGCAACGTGAAGCTGCTCGGCAAGAAGTATCACTATGACTTCGTGATTACCGAGATTGGCGGAACCATCGGCGACATAGAGAGCGCCCCTTACATGGAGGCTATCCGACAGCTGAAATGGGAGCTGGGCAAGAACGCCATCAACGTTCACCTTACCTATGTGCCTTATCTGAAGGCAGCAGGCGAGTTGAAGACAAAGCCTACCCAGCACTCCGTGAAGGAACTGCAGAGCGTAGGTATTCAGCCAGATATCCTGATTCTCCGCACCGAAAAGCATCTCGAAGAGGGAATCATGAAGAAGGTAGCAAGTTTCTGTAACGTAGACCTGGACTGCGTGATTCAGAGCGAAGACCTTCCTAGCATCTACGAGGTGCCTGTAAACATGCAGAACCAGGGCCTCGACACCGCCATCCTCCGCAAGATGGGCGAGCCTATCGGCGAAACACCTGCGCTGGGTCCTTGGAAGACATTCCTCGACCGCAGAAACAAGGCTACAGAGGTGGTAAACATCGGTCTCGTAGGCAAGTACGACCTGCAGGATGCATACAAGAGTATCCGCGAGAGTCTCTCGCATGCCGGTACCTACAACGACCACAAGGTGAAGATTACCTTCATCAACTCAGAATATCTCACAGAAGAGAACGTGGCAGAACAGCTGAAGGGACAGGACGGAATCGTCATCTGCCCAGGCTTCGGCCAGCGAGGCATTGAGGGCAAGATTATCGCCGCCCACTATACCCGCACCCATGACATCCCTACCTTCGGCATCTGCCTGGGTATGCAGATGATGGTCATCGAGTTTGCCCGCAACGTATTGGGCTACAAGGATGCCAACTCACGCGAGATGGACGAGAAGACTCCACACAATGTTATCGACATCATGGAGGAGCAGAAGAACATATCAAACATGGGTGGAACCATGCGTCTCGGCGCTTACGAGTGTGTGCTGAAACAGGGTTCACGCGTGTTCAATATCTACAAGAAGGAGCATATTCAGGAACGCCATCGCCACCGCTATGAGTTCAACAACGAATTCCAGCAGGAATTCGAGAAGAACGGCATGATGTGCGTAGGCAGAAACCCTGAGAGCGACCTGGTAGAAATCGTAGAAATCCCAGGCTTGAAGTGGTACGTAGGTACACAGTATCATCCTGAGTACCAGAGTACGGTGCTGAAACCACATCCACTTTTCATGGATTTCGTAAAGACAGCAATAGAAAACAAAAAGTAAATATTAGGAGTTAAAGGAGTGACCCCCTTTACTCCTTTAATTTCAAATTTAAAAAATGAACAAGAACAACATTATCGGTTTCCTCCTGATTGCCGTAGTACTGATTGGCTTTAGCTGGTATAACCAGCCATCTGCCGAAGAACAGAGAGCGGCATTTGTTCAGGACTCCATCGCCAAGGCTAAACATGCCGAGATGGAAAAGGCCAGCAAGGCTGCCGCTGCTAAGCGCCAGACTAATGCCAAAGCAAAGGTTGAGGCTGACTCAACCGCCCTCTTCTATTCGGCACTCAAAGGCCAGGCTAAGAAGATTGTATTGAAAAACGAGAAGGTAGAATTAACACTCAACACCAAGGGTGCTACTGTAGAGAAGGCTGTCATCAAGGGCTATGTGGGACACAACCTGCAGGTGAAAGACGGTTCGGCTGATGCCAAGGACGTAACCCTCTTCGACGGTAACGACCAGAGCCTCAAGTTCATGCTCGAGGCTAAGGAGGCCAACATCATCACCAGCGATCTTTACTTCACTCCATCCAACGTGACCGACAAGTCTGTAACCATGACCGCTGTGGCTGATGAAGGCAAGACGCTCACCCTGACTTATACATTGGGCGATGACTACATGCTGCACATGAGCCTTCAGGCAAATGGCATGGCTGGTCTGTTCTCACCTAATTATAATAAGATGGATGTTGACTGGAGCGACAAGGCACGCCAGCAGGAACGTGGTTTCATGTTCGAAAACCGTTACACTACCCTCACCTACCATAATGTAGAAGGCGGTACCGACCACCTCAACGAAGGTAGCGAGAAGATTGACGAGAAAATAGAAGAAAGCATCGACTGGGTATCTTTCAAGAACCAGTTCTTCTCTGCCATCATCGTAGCAAAGGATAACTTCGAGAAGGATGCTTTCATGACATCTATCCCTCAGGAGAAGGGTTCGGGCTATCTGAAGCAGTTCCAGGCTAAGATGAAGACAGCTTTCGACCCAACCGGTAAGAAGGCATCTGAGTTTGAGTTTTACTTCGGTCCTAACGACTTCCAGATTCTGAAGAATACCGAAAAGGAAAGCACCTTCGGCAAGGACTTGGAATTCCAGAAGCTCGTATACCTGGGATGGCCTATCATCCGCTGGATCAACCGTTTCTTCACACTCTACGTATTCGACTGGTTGAGCAACGTGTTCCCAATGGGTATCGTATTGATTCTCATCACCTTGCTCCTCAAGCTCATCACCTACCCTATGGTGAAGAAGAGCTACATGAGTTCAGCCAAGATGCGCGTGCTGAAACCAAAACTCGAAGCTGCTACAGCTCAGTATAACAAGCCTGAGGACCAGATGCAGAAGCAGCAGGCGATGATGGCGGAATATGCCAAGTATGGTGTAAGCCCATTATCCGGTTGCTTGCCTATGCTGATTCAGATGCCGGTTTGGGTTGCGATGTTCAACTTCGTACCTAATGCCATCCAGCTTCGTGGTGAGAAGTTCCTGTGGATGAACGACTTGAGTACCTTCGACCCAATCATCGAATGGAACACCAACATCTGGCTGATTGGCGACCACTTGAGTTTGACCTGTATCCTGTTCTGTGTAGCCAACCTGTTGTACTCATGGATGACCATGCGTCAGCAGCGCGACCAGATGGTAGGTCAGCAGGCAGAGCAGATGAAGATGATGCAGTGGATGATGTATCTCATGCCATTGATGTTCTTCTTCATGTTCAATGACTACTCAGCCGGTCTGAACTTCTACTACTTCATCTCATTGTTCTTCAGTGCCGCAATCATGTGGACCCTGCGCAAGACAACCGACGACGAGAAACTCCTCGCCATCCTTGAGAAGCGCTATCAGGAAAACAAGAACAACCCTAAGAAGGCAAGCGGCCTGATGGCAAGAATGCAGGCTCTCCAGGAGATGCAGCGCAAGCAGCAGGAAGAGATGATGCGCAAGCAGGCAGAACTGAACGAGAAAAAGAACAATCTCGGAAAATAAAGATTAACAGATAAAAATGAAAGCGTAATGGATTACCTGAAAAAGGTGTTCATTACGCTTTTTTTATAGGATTACATACTTAAAGCCAGGAAAAGATTGTTAAAAAGCCCCAAATACTTGGCTGTGTAACTATTTTTAGTTACATTTGCAGTCGGATACATAAACAAATAGGAGGAACATAATATGGGATTATTAAAATATAAAGGTTATACGGGTAGCGTAGATTATAATGAGGAGGACAATTGCCTATATGGTAAGGTTCTCGGAATGAGCAAGGATATGATTACCTACGAAGGTCAAGACGTTAATGAATTACGCAAGGATTTTGAAGGCGCAATAGATGACTATCTTGCCTTATGTAAAGCCAATGGTAAGGCACCTCGTGTACCTTATAGTGGCAACTTAAATATCCGCATAACTCCTGAAATCCATAGTCGTATTGCGATGATGGCAATGCAAGCAGGAACAACCATCAATGGTTTTATCCGTGACACGCTAGCTAATGTGACAGGAGTTACTCCAGCCACAAACGCATAATATTACCCCCGAAAAGGTATAATTTATTAAATGATATTATAAATTATACCTTTTCGGGGGTATTTTATTTTAAGCTAATTTACTTCTTCAATACCGGCTCGCAGGTGATATCCACACCGAGTTTCTTGAAGATTTTCTGGTCTACATCACTCAGCATCACGGTGCAATGAGCCTGACAGCCACGAAGCTTAGGCAACTGCTCCAATGCCTTCCTGCAGTTCTCATCATTCTCTGAAAGAACAGAAAGAGCTACCAAAACCTCATCCGTATGAAGACGAGGATTATGACCGCCCAGATAGTTCACCTTCGTATGCTGGATAGGCTCAATCATCGACTGAGGAATCAGCTTCAATTCATGGTCGATGCCTGCCAACTGCTTGGTAACATTCAGGAGCAAGGCGGCACTACAGCCCAGCAACTCGCTGCTATGACCGCAGATAATGGTACCATCCTCCAACTCAATGGCAGAAGAGGTATGACCCGTCTCCTTCTTATGATTCTTGGCAGCTACCGTCACCTTGCGGTAATCAGTAGTAATCTTAGCCTGATTGAAGAGCATCTGAATCTTATTGATCTCATCATCATTGCAAGCACCAGCCGCCATCTTGTTGGTAGCCGCATAGTAACGGCGGACAATCTCATTCTTGGATGCCTCGCAGCAAGCCTCATCATCAGAGATACAGAAACCTACCATGTTCACACCCATATCTGTAGGCGACTTGTATGGATTGCTACCATAGATACCCTCGAACAGCGCATTGAGCACAGGATAAATCTCTACATCACGGTTATAGTTGATGGCTATCTTGTTATAAGCCTCCAGATGGAACGGGTCAATCATATTCACATCGTTCAAATCGGCAGTAGCAGCCTCGTATGCGATGTTCACAGGATGCTTCAATGGGAGATTCCACACAGGGAATGTCTCAAACTTGGCATAACCGGCACGCACACCACGCTTGTTCTCATTATAAAGCTGACTCAGGCAAACCGCCATCTTACCGCTGCCAGGCCCCGGCGCAGTAACAATAACCAGCGGACGCTCTGTTTCAACATAATCGTTCTGACCGAAGCCCTCGTCAGAGGCAATCAGACTCACGTTATGAGGATAGCCCTCGATGAGATAATGGCAGTAAGTCTTGATGCCTTCGCGCTCCAGACGCTGTTTGAAGGCGATGGCGGCAGGCTGGCCATTATAATGAGTGATGACAACAGACCCCACCATGAAACCACGGTTTTGGAACTCACCACGAAGGCGCAACACGTCCTCATCGTATGTAATGCCCAAGTCGGCACGCTTCTTGTTCTTCTCTATATCGGCTGCACTAATCACAATAACAATCTCGATGCTATCGCTGATTTTCTGGAACATACGCAGTTTGCTGTCAGGCTGGAACCCCGGCAAAACTCTGCTGGCATGGTGATCGTCAAAAAGTTTACCGCCCAATTCGAGGTAAAGCTTTCCGTCAAACTGTGAGATTCTCTCCTTGATGTGTTCTGACTGAATCTTCAGATACTTCTCGTTATCGAAACCTATCTTCATACTACTTTAAATAAAACTATATCGCTGTTATTTTGCAAATTTGACTGCAAAAGTACAAAAAAAACTGGCTATAGAACAATGTTTTACGCAAATTATTCTTAATTCTCAAGGATTTGCCGTATCTTTGCATCTTGCAATGGGCAGCATAACATGTCATATCGCAAAAACATGAAGTTTTAAAAAAAATATAACCAACAAATGAAAAAAAAATTACGTACCGCCTCTATCTGCGTGCAGGGAGGCTATGAGCCAAAGAACGGCGAACCTATTGAAGTGCCAATTTATCAAAGCACTACTTTCAAGTATGACAACTCTGAGGAGATGGCTATGCTCTTCGACCTGAAGAAGGAAGGCTACTTCTATACCCGTCTCCAGAACCCTACCAACGATGTTGTGGCTAAGAAGATTGCCGAACTCGAAGGTGGCGTGGGAGCCGTATTAACCAGCAGCGGTCAGGCTGCCAACTTCTATGCTGTGTTCAACATCTGCGAAGCGGGCGACCATATCGTTACATCTAATGAGATTTATGGTGGTACCTTCAATCTCTTCGGTGTAACCCTGAAGAAGCTCGGCATTGAGTGTACTTTCGTGAATCCGAACGATAGCGAAGAAGAAATCCAGAAGGCTTTCCGCCCTAACACCAAGGTTGTTTTCGGCGAAACCATCAGCAACCCGGGCTGCGCTGTACTCGACATCGAGAAGTTTGCACGTATTGCTCACAAGAATGGGGTGCCTCTCATCGTTGACAACACTTTCGCTACGCCTATCAACTGCCGCCCATTCGAATGGGGTGCCGACATCGTTACCCACAGTACTACCAAATATATGGATGGTACCGCTTCACAGGTAGGTGGTGTGGTAGTAGATAGCGGCAACTTCGACTGGATGGCTCATGCTGATAAGTTCCCTGGTCTCTGCACACCGGATGACAGCTACCATGGTCTGACCTATGTGAAGGCTTTCGGCAAGATGGGCTACACCACCAAACTCGTAGCTCAGCTGATGCGCGATCTCGGCAGCATCCCTGCCCCAATGAATTCATTCATCCTCAACCTCGGTCTTCAGAGTCTCCACCTCCGTATGCGCCAGCATTGTGCAAATGCACAGAAGGTGGCAGAGTTCCTGCAGAACGATGAGCGTGTGGCTTGGGTTCATTATAGCGGTCTGGAGGGCGATGAGTATCATGCGCTTGCCCAGAAGTATATGCCAAACGGCACCTGTGGTGTTATCGCCTTCGGATTGAAGGGAGACCGCGAGACAGCCATCAAGTTTATGGATTCTCTCGACATGATCAACATCGTAACCCATGTAGCCGATGCCCGCACCTGTGTGCTCCATCCAGCCAGTCACACCCATCGCCAGCTCAGCGAAGAGCAGCTGAAGGAAGCAGGTGTTGCGCCAGATCTGATTCGCCTCTCCGTAGGTATCGAAGATGTAGAAGACATCCTCGATGATATCAAGCAGGCTTTGGATCAGATTTAAGACAAATAGGAAACATAACAACAAAGCAACATTATAACAGTAAAATTAGAAACATGATTAAAGCTATGATTTTAGCTGCTGCGGCTCTCACGATGGGCACAGCTGCTGATGCACAGACTATGATTCAGAAAAATGACATCAAGGTAGAAAACCACCTGATGACTCCTGAGGCTCTCTGGGCAATGGGACGTATCGGTGGCGCCGAAGCTTCGCCTAACGGCAAGCAGGTGGTGTACCAGGTGGGTTACTACAGTGTAAAGGAGAACAAGGGTCATCAGATGCTCTTCATCATGGATGCCAACGGCAAGAACCAGAAGGCATTGACCACCGATGCAAAGAGCGAAACAGATGCTGCCTGGATTCAGGGCGGACAGAAGATTGCCTTCATCCGCGACGGACAGCTCTGGAGCATGAACCCTGACGGTACAGGCAGAAAGCAGCTCACCAACGACAAGTTGGGCATCCAGGGCTTCCGCTTCTCTCCTGACGGCAAGAAGGTAATCCTCATCAAGGAACTCCCTTACCACGGAACCATCAAGGAGAATCCTTCTGATCTCCCATTGGCTACCGGCCGTCTCGTAACTGATATGAACTATCGCCACTGGGACCACTACGTAGAGAGCCTTCTCCATCCTTTCGTGGCTGATGTGGCTGAAGACGGCACCATCAATGCCGGCGAAGACATCCTGAAGGATGAACCATTCGAGTGCCCTATGGCTCCATTCGGTGGCATCGAGCAGCTGGCATGGAGTCCAGATTCCAAGACCATCGCCTATACCTGCCGTAAGAAGGAGGGCGTTCAGTATGCCATCTCTACCGATTCTGATATCTATCTATATAATATAGGTACGCGCGAGACTAAGAACCTCTGCAAGGAGGCTGGCTATGTAGAGCCTAAGATTGATGCTACCAAGAGCATGAAGAACCAGGCTGTCAACGCTCCTGAGAATCTGAAGAACAATCCGGGTTACGACGTAAACCCTCAGTTCTCTGCTGACGGCAAGTACATCGCTTGGCAGAGCATGGCTCGCGATGGCTACGAGAGCGACCGCAACCGCCTCTGTGTTTACGAACTCGCTACCGGCAAGAAGAACTATGTATCAGAGAAGTTCGACTCTAGCGTAGAGGGCTTCGTATGGAACAAGGATAACAAGAGCCTCAGTTTCATCGGTGTATGGCACGGAACCCTGAACCTCTATCAGGCTAACTTCAAGGGCGAAGTAAAGCAGATTACCAACGAGTGGGCTGACTACGGAAGCATCTCGCTTGCCAACAACGGCAATAAGCTTCTCGCTACCAAGGCTAGCATGAGTCATCCTACTGATATCTACATAGTAACTCCAGGCAAGGATGCCAAGAGTACCAAGGTAGAGCAGATTACCCGCGAGAACGACCATATTCTGAACCAGTTGAATCTGGGTAAGTGTGAGCAGCGTTGGGTAAAGACTACCGACGGCAAGCAGATGCTGGTATGGATCATGTTGCCATCTAATTTCGATGCCAACAAGAAGTACCCTACCCTTCTCTTCTGCGAGGGTGGTCCTCAGAGTCCGGTAAGCCAGTTCTGGAGCTACCGCTGGAACATCCAGATCATGGCAGCCAACGGCTATGTTGTCGTATTGCCAAACCGCCGCGGTCTCCCTGGTTTCGGAAGCGCATGGAACGAAGAGATTTCTGGCGACTGGACAGGCCAGTGCATGAACGATTATCTTTCAGCTATTGATGATGCTGCCAACAATCTTCCTTACGTAGACAAGGATCGTCTGGGTTGTGTAGGTGCCAGCTTCGGTGGTTTCTCAGTATACTATCTCGCCGGTCATCACAACAAGCGTTTCAAGGCATTCCTCTCTCACGATGGTGCTTTCAACCTGGAGAGCATGTACACCGATACAGAGGAGGCTTGGTTCTCTAACTGGGAATACGAGGATGCTTACTGGAACAAGGACCAGAGTGCCAACGCCAAGAAGACTTACGAGAACAGTCCTCATAAGTTTGTAGACAAGTGGGATACTCCAATCCTCTGCATCCACGGCGAAAAAGATTACCGTATCAATGCCAACCAGGGCATGGGCGCCTTCAATGCAGCCCGCATGCGTGGCATCCCAGCCGAGCTCCTCATCTATCCTGATGAGAACCACTGGGTATTGAAGCCACAGAACGGCGTGCTCTGGCAGCGCACTTTCTTCGGCTGGTTAGACAAGTGGTTGAAGAAATAACAAATAAAAAAGGCTTGCTCCGTAATGAAGCAAGCCTTTTTTATATATATGATATTTTTGATTTAGCTTACGCGATTCAACTTCTTGATGATAGAGAAGATGAAGAGAGCTGAAACCAGACAGATACCTGCGAGAACACCCCAGATGGCAATGAGGTTGAAGTTCTGACCCCACATGATGCCAGGAATCATAACCAACTGGTTACCGATGGCTGTTGCACCAAACCAGAGACCCATCATCAAACCAGCATACTTTGGAGGAGCAACCTTCGATACAAACGAAATACCGATTGGAGAAAGCAGAAGCTCTGCGAATGTAAGGATGAGGTATGTAGAGATGAGGAGGTTAGCACTTACACGTGTACCCTCTGTAGCAGGATCGCCCTGTGTCAAAGGAAGCTCCAAACCCATAGAACCTACAGCCATCCATACAAAACCGAGAGCAGCAACGAGCATACCCAAACCAATCTTCTCTGGCGATGTAGGCTCCTTGCCAATCTTGTGAAGCCATGAGAACAAAGCAACGCTCACTGGTGTCAATGCCACTACATAGCATGGGTTGAACTGCTGGAAGATAGGAGCCTCAACATCTACGGCACCTTCAAGGTTGCTGTACTTGTAGAAGAGGAAAGCGATGGCAGCAACAATAACACCAAGAGAGATGCCCTTACCCTTGCCAGTCTTGCTCTGTGCCAGACCGAAACAACCGTAAACCACAAAGATGCAGGCTACGAGGTTGGTAACATCGAACGCCATTGACTGCAGCCCCTCTGAAGTCTTCTGTGTATAATCGCGGGCAAAGAGAGTCAATGTATTACCGTTCTGATGGAAAGCCATCCAGAAGAAGATAACCACAGCGAATACGAGACAGAGGCAGATGATACGCTCCTTGGTCTCAGCCTTAGAAAGTTCGTTTGTCTCCTTAGTAGAAGTCTTATCATCCTTACTCTTGGTCTCAGAAGCAAGAACATGCTTGTATGTAAAGCTGAAGGCATAGTAGATAGCGATACTGAAAATCAGTGAAGCACAAGCCACGGCGAATGCGAAGTGGTATGAATCTTCCACCGACACGCTCAGGCTCTCCTGCGCCCACTTCATAATCTTGATGGCAGCAGTAGGAGCAAACATAGCACCGATGTTGATAGCCATATAGAAGAGTGAGAAACCGGAATCACGTTTGCTGGCATACTGTGGCTCATCATAGAGACGGCCTACCATCACCTGCAGATTACCCTTGAACAGACCGGTTCCCAAAGCGATGAGAATAAGTGAAATACCCATAGCAGCAACGGCAACGGTTTCCTTGCCAAGAGGAAGTGAGAGAACAAGATAGCCGATGAACATGATGAAGATACCTGTGGTAACCATACGTCCAAAGCCAAACTTGTCGGCTGCGATACCACCGATGATAGGAAGGAAATAAACCATCATCAGGAATGTAGAGTAAATAGTACTTGCCAATCCGGTTTCAAAACCGAAGTTGGCCTGCAAATAAAGCAAGAACACAGCAAGCATGGTGTAATAGCCGAAACGCTCACCCGTGTTTGCCAAAGCTAAGGCCCACAGACCTTTTGGTTGATTCTCAAACATAATTTTTTGTTTTGTTGTTATTTTATTATTTAGTTATTCTTTTCTCGCAATTTTTGTGCAAAGATACATAAATTATTCCATATTTCAAACTTATTGCACCAAAAAGCGCACTTCACATAGCATTTTTCTACTAGGAACCGGCTAAAATTCTAAAAAACAGACAAATCAGATAAAAAAAATCCGTTTATATTACAACGTAATTGCATTTTTTTTCGTACCTTTGCACCCCGAAACCATGAGGAGGTTTCAGGATACACAAAAATACTTCAAAAAATTCTAAATAGAAAGGTAAAAGGATATTTATGAGACAACTTAAGATTAGTAAGAGTATAACCAACCGTTCCAGTGAAGCACTCGACAGGTACTTGGTGGAGATTGGTAGAGAGCCTATGGTCTCTATCGATGAAGAAATCGAACTTGCCCAGAAGATTCGCAAAGGCGGTCGTGAGGGAGAACGTGCCAAGGAGAAATTGGTAAAAGCAAACCTTCGTTTCGTTGTATCTGTTGCTAAGCAATATCAGCACCAAGGTCTTTCTCTTACCGACCTCATCGACGAGGGTAACATCGGTTTGGTAAAGGCTGCTGAAAAGTTTGACGAGACCCGCGGCTTTAAGTTTATCTCATACGCCGTATGGTGGATTCGTCAGAGCATCCTGCAGGCTATTGCCGAGCAGAGCCGTATCGTTCGCCTGCCTTTGAACCAGGTAGGTGCATTGAGTAAGATTAGTGCAGAAATCAGTAAGTTTGAGCAGGAGAACCAGCGCAAACCTTCTGTTGCTGAGCTCGCTCAAATCACAAAGATGGAAGAAAGCAAAATCGACCAGACTATCAAGGCAGATAATCACCACATGAGTATCGATGCTCCATTCGGTAGCGATGATGATGACAATGCGATGGTCGACGTGATGGCTTCGGGTGATGACAGCCGTACCGACAAGGGTGTTGACTTCGAGTCTATGGCGAGCGAGCTTGACCGCGTTCTCAACTCTGTATTGAAAGACCGTGAGCGCAAGATTCTGTGCTACTGCTATGGTATAGGCTGCCACGAGAAGGGTTTGGAGGAAATCGGTAGCGAGTTCAACCTTACCCGTGAGCGTGTTCGCCAGATTCGCGAAAAGAGTATCATCAAGCTCCGTGATAGCGGTAAGATCAAAATCTTGATGAAGTACTTGGGATAAGTTAAGTGAAGAATGAAGAACGAAGAGTGAAGAATTCTTTTGCTTTTCTTCACTAGGGTTTGGAGACGAGAGAAAAATAGATAAAACCAAGTTGCTCATAGCAACGGAAGTAAAAAGGGGCAATCAGTTGGTTCATCCCAATCTGATTGCCCTTTCTCTATTAACTATAAACTGTTAACTATTAACTATTAACAAAGTTTCCAAACTTATCAATAAAGCCACTGATACCTTCACGGGATGCTTCGAAGTAAGGATATTCATCACGCAAGCAAATTTCGTCGTAAAGGAAATCCGCCACTACCGTATCGTTACCATCCGGCATTACCAGTCCCATCTTGCCATTCTTCTCAGCTATTACCGGCATGATGCTCAAGTCATCATTATAAATGTAGCAGGTGCGCAAGAAATCATAACTTGGCGAGAGCATGATATTGCCTTGATGATCTTTCATACCAAACTTGCCATCTTGCTCAAATACTTCATGATACTGAATGTATTTCGCCTTGATGCGCTGGTAATAGAAAACCATCTTGCGCTTATCGTTGACAAAATCCAGCATATACTGGAAGGTGTCACAATAGTTGGCTACCGAACGGACCAGAATCATCTTCAAGTCAAGACCATCCAATGCTTTTCTGTTCAGATCAATATACTTGGCTATCGCCTTCTCCTTCTCTGGTACAGAGAGGCTGGCTAGCCTTTCCTCAAATTTCAACATAGCTTGCTTGGTACCCGACATACCCTTGATATACCGGTGTATCTGTCTGCCCATCTCAGAACATACAAACTTGTCAATCTCCTGCTGCTCTATCGGGTCAGCATAGTCCTTAATCAATGATTCAGGTGTCGCATTCATGGTTATTTCCTTTCTTTTAAAAATTATACTTTCAAAGATTTAGAAGAACAAAGAGCAAACGGATTCTACACTCTTCGTTTTTTACTCTTCACTCAATTTACTCTTTGTTCTTCGCTCTTCACTTATTTCACATTAGGCTTCTGCAATCCATATCCCTTTCTCTTATCTTCAAACAAGAGGAGGAAAGAGATGATAATAGCAATCACACCGAAGGCTGCAAAGATAGTCATCGTCTGGGTATAGTCGATAACACCATCAGCACCCGTGTTAGCCTGGTTCACCTTACCAATCCATACCGGAATGAGAGCCAGTCCGATGTTCTGGATATAGAAGATAAGGGCGTATGCAGTTCCTAAGAGTTTCATTGGGATAATCTTTGGCACAGATGGCCACATGGCTGATGGTACCAGTCCAAATGCAATGCCCAGGATGAGCATCAGCACGATGGCAAGCACCCATGAGTTGATTGGCAGGGCAAACATGACGTGTACAAAGGTCAGGAGGCAACTGCCGATAATCATCAGCGTAGCACCCTTGCCATACTTATCGTATATACTACCGAAGAGCGGTGTGAGAAAGATGGTACCGAATGGCAACATCGCAGGAATCAGACCTGCCAAATTAGCATCCACACCATACTTGAAAATCATCAGTTTGGTGGCAAACTTCAGGAATGGGAATACACCGGCATAGAACATCAGGCAAAGGAATGCCACATACCAGAAACCTGTTGTCTTGAACAAACCACCCAAGTCTGAAAACTTGAAACCTTCTTCCGGTTCTGTAGCTACAGCTGCTGCAGAAGCATCCTCCTTCTTGTCCATCACACAATAAACCAGATATACCAGTACACCAGCACAAAGCAATACGGCACCTAAAGCAACAGAAGCAGATACTCCACCCATTGCCTTGGCAAAAGGAAGAGAAGCACTCAGAGCTGCAGCAGTTCCCAAACGAGCCGTAGCTACCTGTACACCCATTGCCAGAGCCAACTCATGGCCCGTAAACCACTTCACGATGACCTTGCTCACTGTGATACCGCATATCTCGCATCCTACACCATAGATGGCAAAGCCAAGAGCAGCTATCACTACCTGCGTACTGTAAGTACCGAAGAATGGTACTGCAACCATTCCGTCAAACTCATGACCTAAAGCATACCACTTCAACAAGGCTCCACCAAACATCAGGACGGTAGAAAGGATACCAGTGAAACGGATGCCAAACTTATCGAGGATAAGACCACCGAAGAAGAGGAGCAGGAGGAACACATTGAAGTATCCGTAAGCTCCAGAGAAGAAGCCGTACTCATCCGAATTCCATCCGAGTCCGAGACCATTCTCTGCTCCCTTGGCTGCTGTCAAGAGAGGCTCCAGTGGAGACATCACATCTGTAAAAAAGTAACCAAACATCATCGTGATACTCACGATGAGGAGGGCGGTCCAGCGAGCTGACTTAGAGACGCTCAATTTCATCTGCATTTTTTCTGTTGTACTCATTTTTTTCAAAACATAAATGATAAACCCGTTATCATTATTAATTATCAATTATTAATTATCATCTATTTCCGTTTCACGTTCTTCGTTCTGGTGATATCAAAGAGATAAGAGAGTTTCAGAACAATCTGTCCGTAGTTACTCTTCCCGAAAAAATCACGCTTAGAAGCACCGTAGATATTTCCCAGACCATAGTAGTATCGGGCTTCGGCAAGGAAATGCCCCACCTTCGGAATACTGTATTCAGCACCCAGACCCAGGGCGATACCATAATCGAGCTTGTTCTTGACTGCCATTGTATCCTGAGCCACCACCGGACTTACACGGTTATTGTCGGTTGCCGGCATGTGCTCTACCGAGAAGTTGGTCTTCTGCGAATCACTCAGATAGAGACCAAACTGCGGACCGGCATTCACGAAGATATTCAGTCCTCTTGTCTCCCTACCCCATGCCAGATGCGCGAAGATTGGCACCTGAATATAGTTGATGGTACGCTTGTAAGCCATCGCCTCTTTGGTTTCGGTTATAATCACCGGATTATTCTCCTTATCCAGGATATCCTCTTCCCATCCTGCCTGCGCATAGTTTACCTCGGCATAGATAGAACAGATGGTCTTGAAATATTTCTCACAGGTATATCTCATCGAGAAACCGCCCGTCAGTCCGCCGTGCTGCTTCTGCTGTACCTCGGGTGTGAATCCTACGCTACTCATCATATAGCCCCCATTAAAACCGATGGCGAAATCATTACGATGCTCTCCTATCTGTGCCGAAACTGGAATTCCGAAGATGAGCATCAGAATCAGCAACCCAATATTTCTATTCATTATCAACTATAAATTGTAAACTATAAATTGTAAACTGTAAACTAGTACTTCACCGCCTCTATCTGATGATTAAAGGTATAGTGAATCAACTGGAAACTCTTGTTCTTGTATCCTCCTCTACTGGTCTTCTCGAAACGGAGTGGAGTCTGCACGGGCTGGTAAGTCATCTGCTGGCGCTCACCTGTAAAGTTCTTGCCATATCTCTTGACACCCTGAATCAGATACATTCCGTGATCGAAACCGGTGATGGCGAATCTTGGCTGTGACACCATCATAGGCTGATGGAACCATCGCTCATAACGGCTCTCAAGCGCCTTGGTCTGTGCTGAGTTCGGGTTATAATAGAAGGTGGAAGGGATATAAGTATCATACTTATAGAATCTTTCCAGATTATACTTGGCATACATCAGCCATTCGGTATAGCCGAAGAGAGAAATGGCTGCACCCGGATACTTCGCATCAAATTCGTCGAGTTTGTTCAATACCTGAGTCAACTGTGGCGAACGTCCCGTATTCAGGATTATCACATTCTGCTTGGAAGGCATGAAAGCCTTGGCAAACTGCTCGACACTTGAATTCACATTGGTGATGCTATAATTGATTTTCCTGCGTTCCAGTTCCTTGCGCAGACCGAACGTAAAGTTGCCCTTTCTCGAAGTAGAATCATTGCAGTCTACAAAGATAGGATGCACATTGGAAAAACGGCTCAGGAATGCCTTGATGGTCGCATCATTCAGTGCATCATCGCTCTGATAAACCTGGAAAATCTCTTTGTTTCTTTCTACATCATCTCCGCTGATAGAGAACGGAATCACCATTTTGATGCCGTAGGTCTTGCAGAAGTTGGTCAGCGGAGCCACCTGCTTGGTATAAAGTGGACCAAAGATGATGTCGCATTGGTTAGCGCCCTCCTGCAAGAGTGTATTCCGGATATCAGCATCAATAGGAACGTTCCAGGCACGCACATCTATATCGGCGCCCTGCTGCTTCAGGGTTTCGCAAGCCAGCAGCAAACCGCGGTAATACTCCACCATTCGCTTGCCGTCGCCATCAACATTATGCAAAGGTAACATCACGCCTACCTTTACCGCATTTCTGGCAACAGCAGCCTTTGAGGTTGCCGGAGCTGTAGCAGTTTTCTGAACCGTCGCCCCATTCCCCGACTTCTGACCGTTCACCTGATTAGGATTCTTCTGGTCTTTGGTGTATGGAATAAAGAGCGTAGCTCCCTTCTGCAGCATGTATCCCTCACGCTTCATCTCCGGATTGGCATCCATCAGTTCAGGAAGGCTCAATCCATATTTGTTGGCAATACCAAAGATAGTATCTTTCTTCTTAACCGTGTAAATGTCGCGCCATTTTACAGTCTGCGCGCCAATGCTGACACTGAGCAGAAGCCCAACGAACAGCAGGAAATATCTCATTTTTTGTCTCATATCACAAGATTTTTTTAACGATATCTTCAAATATTTCATGTTTTCATCTGCAAAAATACAAAAAATCTTGCATCTGACGCAATATCTCTCATCTTTTTATTATCTTTGCACAAATTATTTTAGAAATGAGACGAAAAATAGCATTACTTTGCATCATGTTGCCACTTTTGACGTGTCAATTACACGCTCAGGAAGTCAACGACGAGGAGGAGGACAACACAGAAGAGACGACGAAAGTCAGTTCTCTTCTCATGCCGAATGCCTTCTCTCCAAATGGCGATGGCATCAACGACATCTATAAGCCCAAGGATGGTTACCGGAACATTGAGGAGTTCCACGCCTATATATATAATAGGTGGGGACAGAAACTCTATGAATGGACCGACCCTGCCACGGGATGGGATGGCACCTACCGCGGAAAACCGGTCAAGGAGGGTGTCTACTTCTGTCTCGTCAAGGCGAAGGGAGCAGATGGCGTGGTGTATAACATCAAACGTGATGTCAACCTGCTCAGAGGTTATACCGAAGAGCAGAACAGTAACTATTAGGCAAACAGCAATTAGCAGAATTGGAATATGAATTCAGAAGAAAAGATAAATGTATGGGGCGCACGGGTCCACAACCTCAAGAACATAGATGTGGAGATTCCGCGTGATTCCCTCACCGTAATTACCGGACTCTCTGGTTCGGGCAAGAGTTCACTGGCTTTTGACACCATCTTTGCCGAAGGTCAGCGCAGATATATCGAAACATTCTCTGCCTATGCCCGCAACTTCCTGGGTAATATGGAACGCCCGGATGTTGACAAGATTACGGGATTGAGTCCGGTCATCAGCATAGAACAGAAAACCACCAACAAGAATCCCCGCTCTACCGTGGGCACTACCACCGAGATTTACGACTATCTCCGTCTGCTCTATGCCCGCGCCGGTACTGCATACAGCTATCAGAGTGGCGAGGAGATGATGAAATATACCGAGGAACAGGTCATCGACATGATTCTCTGCGATTATAAGGGAAAGGCTATCTTCCTGCTCGCTCCCCTCGTACGCCAGCGCAAGGGTCATTACCGCGAACTCTTCGAAAGTATGCGCAGAAAGGGGTATCTCTATGTGCGACTCGACGGCAACATCCTCGAAATCGTTCCCAATATGAAAACCGACCGCTACAAGAACCACAATATAGAAGCTGTGGTCGATAAACTGGTGGTGAAGGAAGAAGATGAGGAACGCATCCGCAAGAGTGTGGCAACGGCTATGAAACAGGGCGACGGCATGGTAATGGTTCTTGAGAAAGGTGCCAAGGAGGCCAAGACATACTCCAAGCGTCTCATGGACCCTGTAACGGGTATCGCCTACCAGGATCCAGCTCCTAACATGTTCTCCTTCAACTCTCCCGAAGGTGCCTGTCCGCATTGCAAGGGTCTGGGAAAGGTGAATCAGATTGATATCAAGAAGGTAATTCCCGATGATAAACTCAGCATCCATGAAGGCGGCATCGCTCCACTTGGCAAATACAAGAACCAGATGATTTTCTGGCAGATAGAATCATTGCTCAGCAAGTATGACCTCAACCTGAAGACACCTATCTGTGAGATTCCGGGCGATGCCATGCAGGAAATTCTCTATGGTTCGCTCGAAAACGTGAAGATAGAAAAGGAAAAGGTGCATACCTCTACCGACTATTTCTGCGCCTACGATGGCATCATCGACTACCTGCAGAAGGTGATGGAGGATGATGAGAGTGCGGCGGGCAAGAAATGGGCCGACCAGTTTATCTCGACCATCGAATGTCCTGAATGCCATGGTTTGCGACTCAAAAAAGAATCGCTCTCTTTCAAGATCTGGGATAAGAATATATCCGAAGTAGCCAGTCTCGACATCGATGAACTGCGCAATTGGCTCGAAGAAGTGGAACAGCATCTGCCTTCGATGAAAGCGAAGGTGGCTCACGAAATCATCAAGGAGTTGCGCTCACGCGTCACCTTCCTCCTCGATGTGGGACTCAATTATCTCTCGCTCAACCGCCAGTCAGCTTCTCTCTCGGGTGGCGAGAGCCAGCGCATCCGTCTGGCTACTCAGATTGGTAGCCAGCTGGTCAATGTACTCTATATCCTCGATGAGCCGAGCATCGGTCTGCACCAGCGCGACAACGAACGTCTGCTCAACAGTCTGAAAGAACTTCGCGACCTGGGCAATACCGTTATTGTGGTGGAGCACGATGAAGATATGATGCGGGCTGCCGACTGGATAGTAGATATCGGTCCGAAGGCGGGACGCAAGGGAGGTGAAGTTGTCTTCCAGGGCACACCTCAGGAGATGCTCAAGACCGATACCATCACCGCCCAGTATCTCAATGGCAAGATGGCTATTGAGGTGTCTGCCCTCCGCAGAGAAGGCAACGGCAAGCATATCACCATTCACGGAGCAACGGGCAACAACCTCAAGGGGGTGGATGTTGATTTTCCACTCGGCAAACTCATTGTCGTAACGGGTGTCAGCGGCTCAGGCAAATCCACTCTCATCAACGAGACTCTCCAGCCTATCCTCTCGCAGCATTTCTACCGTTCGCTCAAGAAACCGATGCCATACGAGAGCATCGAAGGTATCGAGAATATCGACAAGGTAGTGAATGTAGACCAGAGTCCGATTGGCAGAACGCCTCGCAGCAATCCAGCTACCTACACAGGCGTGTTCAGCGATATCCGCTCGCTCTTCGTAGGACTTCCCGAGGCAAAGATCCGCGGTTACAAGCCGGGCAGATTCTCCTTCAATGTGAAAGGTGGAAGATGCGAGGAATGTAAGGGTAACGGATATAAGACCATCGAAATGAACTTCCTGCCGGATGTCTACGTACCTTGTGAGGTATGCCACGGCAAACGCTACAACCGCGAGACGCTGGAGGTAAGATACAAGGGAAAGAGCATAGCCGATGTTCTCGACATGACCATCAACCAGGCGGTAGATTTCTTCGAGAATGTTCCTCAGATACTGCAGAAGATCAAGGCATTACAGAATGTAGGTCTCGGATACATCAGGTTAGGACAGAGTTCCACTACCCTCTCTGGCGGTGAAAGTCAGCGCGTAAAACTGGCTACCGAACTCTCGAAGCGTGATACGGGCAAGACGCTCTATATTCTCGATGAACCGACAACCGGTCTGCATTTCGAAGACATCCGCATACTGATGGATGTACTCCAGAAGCTGGTAGACCGTGGCAATACGGTCATTATCATCGAGCACAATCTCGATGTCATCAAACTCGCCGACTGGCTCATCGACATGGGTCCGGAAGGTGGACGAGGCGGCGGTCAGCTCCTCTTTGCCGGAACACCAGAAGAAATGGTGAAGCAGCAAAAAGGATATACCTATAAGTTCCTCGCCCCTTTACTGAAGAAATCAGGGAAACCTGAATAAATCAGGATAGGACCGAAGGCTGTGACAGAAGAAAATAAAAAAACGCTCTAAAAGTTTGGATGTTACAAATATTAAGTTTATCTTTGCATAAGATATAAAACAAACAGCGTATGAAACAGGTAGAAGAACGATACATCAGCTTGCTGACCGATTTCGGCTTCAAGCGCATTTTTGGAACAGCAATGAACAAGGATTTGCTCATTTGCTTCCTCAACAGCTTGTTCAATGGCAGACAGGTTGTTAAGGACGTTTCGTATCTGAACCCGGAGCACGTCGGTGATGTTTATACCGACCGCAAGGCTATCTTCGACGTGTATTGCGAAGGAGAAAACGGCGAGAAGTTCATCGTAGAAATGCAGAATGCCTATCAGACTTATTTCAAAGATCGTGCTCTGTTCTATTCTACCTTTCCTATCCGTGAGCAGGCACCCAAAGGTAATGAATGGGATTTCAAGCTCAACCATATCTATACCGTAGCCCTGCTCAATTTCAACATGAACGAGGATGCCTTCGACAAGGAGGAAATTCGTCACCATGTACAGTTGTGCGATACCGCTACCCACAAGATTTTCTATGATAAGCTGGAGTTTATCTATGTAGAGATTGCCAAGTTCAATAAGACCTTGGAAGAATTGGAAACACTCTACGAGAAGTGGCTTTATGCACTAAAGAACCTCTATAAACTTACTCAACGCCCGAAAGAACTGTGCGATAAGGTTTTCGACCGACTTTTCGAAGAAGCCGAGATTGCCAAATTCACACCACAGGAGATTCGGGAATATGAAGCAAGCAAGATGGCATATCGGGATATCAAGAACTCTATTGATACGGCGAAAAGGGAAGGTAGAATAGAAGCTAACATAGAAACTGCTCAACGTTTGCTGGCTATGGGGCTTCCAACAGAACAGGTTGCCAAAGCGACCCAGCTACCTTTGGATATGGTTCAAAATCTGAGCTACTGATAAAAGCGAAAACTAACGTTTTTCTTTTATGCAGGATACCATAACAAATACCCCCCAACCTACTTTCTCAAGCGGGTTGGGGAATTTTTATTTCAGTATAAAATATGACGATAGCTACCCTTTCATCTTTACAAACATCAAAGGTCCAATCCTTGTTAAGGAGGAAGATACGGATACTTATATCAGAAGCCATGAAGAAGACTTCATCGGTCAAGCCGAAGAATCCTTGCCAATCAAATCCTGCAGGAGATTATTTGAATTATTCGGCATAGATACCGACAGACTGGAATTATAATATACCGCCAAAGTACATGATATATGAATGTACTTTGGCGGTACGGAATTTAAGGTTTACCCTTCGAATTAGTATCTATTCTGCGTTCATCTTATCGGTAGTTATCGATTGAGAAAAGCAACTAAACTATCTTGCATAAAAGTTAACAAATTAGTTTGTTCAACCCTCAAATACTTTTTCCAAATAGGATTAACCTCTATAAAAGAATCAAATTTCTTGAGATGCAAAGAGTACAAGCACCTGTTTACATAATTGGCTGAATGCAACACTAAATCTCGCTCATCCTTATCGTCCAACCATAATCTTAAAACATTAGCAGGAGATTCCTCAACAAGCTCATCTACTAAATCCTCAAAAATACCACTCATTGGATAGTCTTTGATAGCACTAAACACTTCGAATCTTGGAGTAGGCCAACCTAACTTTTGTTCCATATTATACTCAGATTCATTGATCAAGAACTCAATACACTCAACCAAAGACTCGTTATTCGTCTTAAGATGAGGATATTTGTCCAACAGAGACCAAGCCTCTGCTATCATCATACATGCTATTTCATCGAAATCGAACACACTCAAATGTTGGTTAACATTCACCAAATCAACAATTGACATCAACCAAAGATAGTCGTAAGAACAGCATAACTTTGTGGCGATAAGTTCAAGACCTGCTTTGGGCACAAAATCTTTCCCTGTATTTTGAACCTGGATACTTTCACATTCAACATTATCCAATATATCAGGGAGTTGTTCGGTTGCTCTACCTATAAAATGACCATCAAAATCATACCATTTCCCATCAACACGAATTTTATTTTGCTGCATGCAGTTTCCTTCTTGAAGTTCCTCAATATAGTCCAGATAATGAGTTTTATCCAATAACGGGAACAAATCTGTTTGCATATAAGCAACTATTGTCTTCTTACCCTTATCCCAAACTCCATTTGTACACACCATATCCTTTACGGTGAAACAAATATTATCTTTGTAATTGAAACGATAGAGCTTGCCATGCAGAATCTTAAATTTTCCATCTGTAGAATAGACACGTTCACCATTTCTATTCAAAATAAAGCACAGCCTCTCCATGTTCTCGACATAATAATCAAGAGAAGACAAATCCTGTTCAGTATTTTTAGAACCTTTATCATTTTCACTTTGTGTAAAAATCATACTTTATTTTTCCTAAATTGGCGAGACGTAACATAATCGAGTTCTGTGGCCGCCCTAAAATATTAGCAATATCCTCTATGCTTTTTCCCTTTTCATAACATAGTAAAAGTAATTCTTCTTCATTCTCGGTCCATGGCAAATCCTTTCTTCTACAATTCACCTCAGAAGATTCTTCATCACTAGAAAACACAGAATCATCAGAAGGCGTTGAATCACCGGAAGCCTTTTCCGTATTTACTGTTTCATCTTCTATTCCAATATTTGAGATGAACACATCCTCTTGGTGCTCATGAGCATGAAGTTGGTTGATTGCATTATCAATACAATCTACCAAACTTAACGTAGCATCCACACCTAAAAGATTTACTTTTAAATCCAGCAAGAAGTTCTCATAAAGATACAGCAAAGAACTTGTTATATCTTCCTGCCTTACAGGATGAGCCAAGAGTTTATCATATAAATCAAAGACCGTTGGACATAATGATCTAAACATTTCTCTCTCAGCCTTATGTTCCTTGAGGAAAGTATAGTATTCAATGTTTAATTGAATTTGTACATCTTCATCTAAAGCATAAAAAAGGTTCTGCTTTTCCTCATCACACGACTCTGCCACAAGATTATTTTTGGGTTCATTTTCAGATGACAAAATCTTTTTATACTCAGCCAAAGCCTCTATAGACTTATCTATGGCATTGTCTTTACTAGTCGCCAATTCACCAATTTTCTCTTCTGTAAGAGCAGAATAGTTCTCCAATAAAGCACGCTTCAAAGAAGAACGTCCTGACGGTAAAGTCATAAGGAAAAACAAATCCTCATCAAGTTCCACGTAATCAACGCATTCCTTGATTTTACTCTCAGAAGGTCTAACTTGTCTTTCTTTCAGAAGAGTCAAGTTCTCTTCTTTGCCACGATAGGGAACAAGATGCCAAAAATCTTCATTTTGCATAGTCCAGAATGGGAAATACGCATCCACAAATAAAGAATCGTCATTAGGCAGGGTTCTTTTCCATACTTTATGAAAAGTATCTATCAGCTGCTGATTACATCTAATTTCATTAGAATAAATCTCATCCGATTCACACATTTCTATAATGGTAAGCAAAAGAACCGCCTTATGTGGAGTTTTACGGCCATATTTCTCATTCGGCTTTAAATTTTCAAAAGCCTCTACATAGTCCATATTTTCCCTTTCTATATTACTTTATAATTCTTCTGGCTCCTCTTCATCATGTTCTTCATCAACCTTTTTGGACGTTAACTGTAAAAACATATCCAAGAAGGAACGATGAGAAAAGAAATATCCCTTATCTTCCTTTAATTTATCCTCCATGACAGAGAAGCCATAATTAGCATACTCTTCCATTGTTGTTATCAATTGAGAAACAACTGTACTAGGCTTTATTTCACCTTTATCCAAGGCTATCCAATCTACGTCTGTCTTTGCCACAAGAGCCATAAATATATAAGAACGCAACGCAGGATAAGCTTTGCGCCCTTTTCGTGCTTCAGCAGTACCCCAAAAGACCAAGTTCTGTCCCAAGACCTTTGTTTCTTCTGATAATGGCAGTTTCTTACCTGCATACAAACCGATAAAAAACGCCATGATATAAGGCTCATATCCAGAACCAAACACTTTGCCTCTTGCACTAGTATTCTCAGATGCACCAACACCATAATCCGAGATAGCTCTCATTACGGTCTTCTCGTATTTTATTTCAAATTTGGGATTTCTACGTCCCCATATATCTATGAGTTTCTCGTTTTTATCAACAAGTTCCTCTATATTATTTAAAACCTCTGCCATTGTTATTTTACTTTTGTTATAACTGTTTGGATTGTTGCTAGATTCTTATCATCGAAAGGCTTCTTCTTTTCTATTCGGAACACTCTACCAGAAACTTCATTAACCTTGTTCTGGTCAAGGACTAAATTGCCATCAGAGCTTTCCTTCAAGAAGCTCTTTGTCACGATAACAACTTGCTTATCCAAATTGCTAATCACATTGAAGAACTCCGTCTCCTTAGCATCAGTAAAAGAAGAAGTTGGAGCATCGAATATCAAAGGAAACTCCGTTTCACTTCTTTGAGTGGCCAACTTGCCAATAGCAAATAATACCGACATCAAGTAAGTTGTTCTTAAAGCAGTATTAGGATTGAAGATTCTTGTATTATCACTATTCATAAGAACCGCCTCACCTTGCCCATTAGCTTTTTCCAGAATACGGATAGTACCCTTGAAATCATTGGTATTCAAACTTTCCAAGAAGACATTAGCCTCATCTTCAATTGAATGAAGAAGACGCTTCTTGTTGGTTTCCTTAGCAGACTTGAATGCTGCAGAAATATGACGAATAAGTGCAGCAATCTTTGCATATAAAGCAGCAGAAGTTCCTTCTGCCAATTTGCCCAAACTTTCTTGTGCCTCCTCAAGAGTCTTACGATGCTTAATGCGTTGCCCCTTCAATACCTCCAATCGGCTTACTGCCTTATTCTTTAAATCCATCCAATTGGAAATATTCTTTAAATGAGACAAGAGCTGCTCTTCTGTTAATCCATCAGCCTGTGCCAAGATACGCTTTTTAGCTTCAATTTCATTATTCAAATTTGCGTCTATTTTCTTGACTTCATCATGCAAACGATTATTGTTAGAAATCACCTTTTGTATATGATGACGAAGTTTGGTAATTCCAGCAAGATTATCATTTAGAATCGTATCTCGCTTTTGTAACTCAACGATATATTCATTCTGATAATATGGTTTTACCTCCTCATCTTCATCGACCTTTAAAGAATTCTTGTATTCCTCTAAACGCTGAAGCATATAATTCCATGGTTCACTATGCATTTTAGCTGGACGCCCACAAATTTTACAAACTTCTTCGTCGAGCATTTCCTGCATTATTTTTTGACCAGGAATGTGCACAGGCAATGGTACAAAAGAAGTTTCCTTTTGCATTTTCTTGATTATTTTTTCCGCACCAGCAGTCTGCAAATAATCATTCTCTAATTTTCTTCGTTTTTTATCGACCGCACTAATCTTTTGAGAATATTCCTCAGCAATATCCTCAAAGCCCATAAGTATCCACATATCATCCAGAAGATTGATTGTATAATCTTCTTTAATAGAAGCTTGAACTTGCGCACGTTTATTAGTTAAAGTGTCTATACGTCTATTGACATTAACAAGCAACTTTGAAGCTTCTTTGCTTTGCTCAATACTTTTTAATAAACCAGCGAAATTAGAAGCCTCATCTTCCTTATTTCTAATTTCATTTTCTATGTCTTCCAATGTACTACTTTCTTGCTCTATAGTACGCTTGAGCTGAGCAATCTTCTCACTATTTTTACGATCAGATTTCTGAGCATTTGTTTGTGCCTGCTCTGCCATTTTTGTAGAGTATTCCATAAAAGAGAAGTATGCCTCAAAATCCTTGACATCGCTGAAGGTCTCAACTAACATCTTTAATGCATTTGAACTTTGAAATACATCAAGATCACTTTCCCCTTTAAACATAGTGTATTTGCGAATCTCGGAAGGCAAATCATAATCAAATTTTAAGCCATCGCGTCGCATTCTTTCACTCCCGTTTTCTTCTATTAAATCAAAAGAAAAATTAGAAGTCGTAATTTCACCATCATAAGACTTCGTAAAATGAAAACTTTTTTCCAAAGTCTTGACATACCCTTTGTGTTCGTATGTCATTGCCACACGAACATCGGCTGATTCATCTGCAAAAAGTTCTTCACTTCTCTTCTTGGAAATCAACTTTGTATCAGCCTTTGAAGTCCCATCAGTTCGGAACAACCACTCTAAAGCTTCATAAAACGTAGTCTTACCATCACCATTAGAACCAATGATGAGGTTAAGACTATTTACAAGTTCAAAAACATTGGACTTGTAATAGCTTCGAAAATTCTCTATTTCTATCTTCTTTATAATCATATCAATAAGTTATCATTAATATAAGAAAATATTGTTTTATACACTTTCTTCTGAACACTCTCATCAGTAGAACCATCAAGCTCCTTTATGATGCGAGCAACAGAAGCCACAACCACATTATCTGAATTCAAGGCTGTATATAAGTCCTCATATTCAGACTGGTCGTAATCATAGAGTTCTTGCAACTTTGTGTCATCAAGAACCATGTGAAGCATTCTTTCTTTATTTGTCATTGTATATTATCATTATCATATAAATTCAAACCATAATGTTCCATCACCTCTCTCAGTTCCAATTCTGAGTAAGAAGGATTCTCTGATAGCAATGCGAAGTTGTTCACTCTAATAAGCTCACTCTTCAGCATGGCACGCTCCATTCGATAACTACTACTATTTGGGTTAATCTCAGGAGCAACTACCAAATCATGCAACACCGCCATCTTCTTCTTAGGATGTGTTCTCAACACACGTCCTCGTCGCTGAATGAACTGACGTGGATTTCCTGTACTTGAACAAAAGATTGCCAATTCACTTCTTGGAACATCAACACCCTCATCCAAACATTTCATAGAAGTCAGCACTTGAAGTTTACCACTGGCAAAATCTTCAAGAATTTCCTCTCTATCCTTTTGCCCTGAGACAAACTTACGCACCGTTATTTTATCATCCAACTTCAATATCGACTTTGTATATAAATCTATAAGATGCTCAGAATCCTCATCTTGATTAAGCGTATCATCTTCAACTTCAAGATAATTAGGTTCATTTCCTTCAGGGACATATATCAGAGAATATTTCAAATTTCCTTTTTCTTGATACCGCTTCTTGATGATGTCCTCAAAAGCTTTAAGTTTGTTTGCAGCCTTATGAACAATTCGCTTTCTTGCCAACAAGAGCATTTTAAGTCCCTCATCCATTTTTGCAAAAGAGCAGGTATCATCATTGAAATACTTAGCTATTCTTTCAGATAACTCGACATAAGCTTCCAGTTCTTCCGTAGTCAGCCGTACTATATGTGGATAATACAGATACTTACAAAGCACACCTTTTCTGATAGCTTCTTCCATACTATACTCATAAGTATAATGATTCTCTGCACCAAAGAATTTACGCAAGTTCCTGTTACCTTCATCATCGTATTGACGATCTGGTGTCGCCGACAAGCCTATTCTACGCAGATAAGGAATATAGGCTAATCGTTTCAACATACTGCCTGAAGCCATATTATGGCATTCATCAGCAATCACCAACAACTGTTTTTTGCTGAAGCCATTCAATGTATTAAATACTTTTTCACGAGTATAAGATGCATAAGTAGATATAATCACATAAGAGGTCTCACGCTCATTCTTCAAACGATATTCCTCATTAAAATGAATCGACTCAACATCCTCTTTCCATAAAGGATTCTTAGAATAAACCTTTATGACATTCATAAAATTAAACTTATGACATTCTTGCTCCCACTGATTTACCAAAGTAATCGTTGGTACCAGAATTATCGCCTTATAGTATCCATTGCGCTTATAAATCTCCAACAAGCAATTCAGCGAGGTGATTGTCTTACCCGTTCCTGTGGCCATGGCAAACAGACCTTTCTGCTTATTGTTTTTCCAGTTTTCAAAAGCCTGCTGCTGGTATTCTCTAGGACCTGATGGATATGGAAAACGTGGAGTTATCTCTTCCGGACAAATGTCCTCCCTAACCATATCTCCACCCATAATTGCCTTTTGAGCTTTTCGTTCCTGGCGAATTCTGTCCAACTTTTTTTCTACATCTAGCAGTTCTTCTATGGCCGTGTCTTGATAACATGACGATACTGCCGTCTCCAACTGGCTTGGAGACAGATACTCTATATCGCTTTCCTGCTCATTCATGATAAGCTCAAACTTTGCTCTTTGAGATTTGATTCTATTCTGAGTCATCTCATCAGGAGAATCGCTTCGGTCTATCTTGATTTCCTCTATGTTATAAAGCAAACCATTAATTGTAAAATTGGCAGAACCAGTGAACGAAGTAATGGTATCATCATCACGGAATTGCCCTGTCTTGGTATGAGCTATTCCCTTATGTTTCTTTGGCTTAATGATTTTGATTTGAATTCTATTTTGAGAAATCAGATACGCCAAGCATCTGAAAAACTGATTCTGATACTCATCAAATGTCTTTCGAAGAGACTCGAAATCAGACAGATCCATACAATCTACCACATCACCAAAGACTCCTTTCTGGATAGCTTCCTTATCTTCTTCAGAAACAATCTGGTTGATGATAAGACGCATAACCCCGCCATTTGCTATAAACGTAGCAAAGCCTTCTGCCAATACACTAATAGTGGCAGAACTGAAATAGCCTAGTTGCAGGTCGAAACTGCAACTGTTCTTCAATCCATCATTAAAGAACCTTTCTGGAGAAAACTCTTCTCCAGGTATATAGGTTCCATCCTTTGCCCATTCTACATCTTTCAACATAGACGTCCCTCCGATTATATTCTAGTTATAAAGTCTTAAATAAAACAGTTGGCACAAACATATTCATCACCGAAGAGTTCGGCAAGACTAGTGCCTTTGTTCTTATTTTTGTTTGTTTCCTGTCGCTTGATGATATCCAGTTTCACCTGGCGAATACGCTCCGGCTTTATCAAGTCTGCCAGACTCTCATTCTGAATCCAAGTATAACCATCCTTCTCAAACGACATAGCCTTTTCGTATAAGTCAGGATGCTGCTCATAGAGCCAGATCCATTCTATCTTCTGCTGGAAGAAGCAGAAATAACAGCCGCTTCGGCTTCTGCAATAGGTTCCCGTCTTACCATCCACCTCGAAAGGAATTTCCTCATAATAAGATGGTACTCCTACTCCACTATCCCTCAGCAGTCTGAAGATGTCTTCCTTTACAAGCACCTCGTCGTTATCTATCAAAGGGAATGAATCCAGATGACCAACAGGATAATCCGTAGTCTTCAAGTATTCAAAGACGGCATGGTTAAACATCTTCACGTCTATATCCAACAATGCATTCAGCTTTTTGGAATAGTAGAATTGCTTGGTAATCGTTTTCTTCAACACATCCATCAAGTCTTCCTTCATCAATCCCTCAGGGCACAACTTATCGTAGATGTCAATAATCTGCTCCTGGTTTTCTTTGTGCAAGAACTTATTGATGACATCCACGCTCCAGATATTTCTTCTGAAAGGAAAGACAGACTGAATATTAGGTTTTGAAGACACATAACCGTCACGGTCTTCATCACCTCGAATACCAACGTATGATACAGCATAGTCATCACCTACATATCTTTCAAACTCATCAAGTTTCATCTTCTTGGTACACCATCGAGCTTGTGGCGATGGCAGGAATCCACCTGCAGCCTTTAGGAAATGCTCAAAAGGCGTAGGCTCAGGACTGTCTTCAGCAGCCCTAAGTCTTTTAATGTTTCCCAGATAAGCGCTCAATCTATCAATCAGCAATTCCGTCTCAGCCAATTCACAGCCAGTATCAGAATTATAATACTCAATCTTTAAGTTTGGGTATTTCTGCTTGAGATAGATGGCCAAAGCCGCACTGTCCTTTCCGCCAGATATTCCTAAAAGATTTCTTACTTTCATTTTGCTCTATTCATTTTTAAGGAAGCGGCTACTTACCCAGCTTCTTATTCAATATTTTCAACAAAGTACATACCGATACATTGTCATTTCCTATGCCATCAAGTAGCTTGTCGATGCTCTTTTCCAATTCCTCAGCCTTCTGCATCTCGCTTTCTGGCAATCTGAAAGTCTGGGAATGGATATTGCTGCCCTTCGTTGAAACCAAATCCAACGAATAAATCTCATCCGATTCATCTTCTGCCACCTTGGATATATCAGAATATTTCTCACATTCATGGAAGAGCATAAGCAAACTGTCAATCAGTTTTTCTTCTTGCTCGTCGCGCAATCGCTCTAATGGCTGCTCCAATGCCGTATAGCAAATAGACTGGTACCACTCATTGCGGTTATCAAACTCAGCCATCACATGCTGATAGAATTCCTTCAGTCTATCTGTCAGGAGATATTCCTTAACATGAGCCAAACGCTTTCTGATCTCTACCACATATTCAGAATAATCGTATGACTCGATGCCCAATGTTTCCAACAAGCGACCTTCCACACGGTCTATCATATCAGAATAACAAGAACGAAGTTCCTTCACAGCCCGATTGATGACATAACAGAACTCCTGTACCTTATCCGGATTCTGCAAAGCTTCCTTATCGTAGCCCAGAGCCTCTGGCAAATCCTCGAAGAAAGTCTTCTCCGGGTCCTTTGCCCTAGCCAAAGTATCACGGAATCTTACCGTCTGCTCATGGTTGAACTTACGGGTATGCTTGGCATAATCATTCAATCTCTTGTTATAGAAGAAAAAGAATGGCTTGATGGTTTCTATGAAATCATCGCTCTTGATACTTCCCATGGCTTCAACATTCAGGAACTTACGATACTGATTGAAAATCTGCACCTTCACACCTGTCACGTCGAATGCCTTGACCAGATATTCTCCCGGATGCTTCTGCAATAACTCGAAGAACTCCATGTTAATATTTGGGATATATGCTCCATTGGTTCCATACAGAGAGAAATCCTGCTTCTTTATATATAAATAGGTAGGAATCCAGAAATCCAAGAATCCCTGCTTCAGCTTATATGGTTTTACTGACAACTTCTTAATCAGCTCAGAAATCTTACGAGGCTTGAAAGTTGTAGATTTCAGAAATTCCTCACATGCATCCCACAAAGGCATGATTCCTTCATTGGATGGCACATCAGCAAACTCTCCATTCACATGAAGTCCAGTACTCTTCAAGAGAGAATAATAGATGGTTTTCTCCGGTGGGAACTTGTCGCCCGGGAATCCTAAGTCTTGTTCATTGCTCTGATTCAGCAATGCAGCCAGGTACTTACCTTTCGCACTAGAGATAGAACCACTCAACTTATGCTTGTTGAACAATTCATTGTTCAACACTGGAGTCTGAGAATAAATCTCATCGCATACCACTGACAGCAACTGGTTGAAGTCTTTTAAGGAGCAAACCTCTCTTTCCTCGCCCTTGAAAATCCAAGTTACATCTCCATTATATGCAAACAAGCTATTACTGATAGATTTATTGAGAACCACTTTCTCATACTCCATCAGATTGTTGATTTCGTTGATAGCAACCTTATCAGATTTATCTAACAACACCTTACTCAAAATATATTTGTACTTTTCTATCAAATAGAGGTGAGACACCAACTCGTCTGTATTTCTGAAACAAACAAAGATAATGGCATTCTCACTCTTTTCACTCAGCTCGCAAATCTCTTTCAACACTTTCTTACGGGAAGAGAAGATCAACTGAATAAATCCATCAGTATCACCGGTTGGAGTCTTGTCCACTCCTTCACCCAGCACTTCATACTCAAAGTATCTTGGAGTACCTTTCTGGAAATAGCAAGCCTTGACAGGAGCCACCTTCTTGAAACAATAGTTTCTGATATCATCCACAAAGTTTACAGGACGGCTAACCACCAAACCAGCCTTGCGGATTTCATCTTCTATATTGATATCCGTGCCATCAAAAAGAATGTAGCGGAACTTATAGCTGGCATATCGGATAATCTTAAATTGCTCCAACTTCTTTAAAAGCCCCGTTGGGTTTTCTATATTCAAAGCAGTCTTGGCATACAGGGCAGTATCTTCACGGTTCATCTTAAATGAAGCATTGCCGAAAAGATTCAGTAATCCGATTGCTTTCACCAGTTTGATGGCATCTACAAGGTCTGTCTTGGTTTCCCATAGTTGACCTTCCACTCTCTCGATGGCAACCTGCATCGAACTCCATTGCATGGAGTCGGCATTCGCCTCCTTCAGGTAAGAGTAGAAATTATAGTAGATATAATCATAGCAGCACTGAAGCTGATATATCTTTCCCTCATATTCAGACAAAGAGTTACGTCCCCTTGCATTCAAGAACGAAAACAAAGAACGCTCATTCTGTCCATATCTCTGAATGGCCTGTGTAATGACGTATGCAGCAAATGGTTCCAGCGGAGCCAATGCCAGCGCAGTTGCTTCAGAAAAGTTTTGAGACACAAAGCCAGTTTTCTTTGCCAACGAAGCCAATGAATCAATTACAGAATCATCATTTTGCATGGTTCTACTGGCATCAATCTGCGTAGAAGCCAGATAGAGAAGTTGTTCTATCGGTTCTACGAATACCAACTCCTGAAAACGCCCCTTTACTTTCGTCCACTCTTCTTTCTGTACTTCATTCAACTTACGGGAGTAAGCGTTGAAATTCTGATGAAGCGTAGTCAGAAGAAGAATATTTCTGGATGGCACATTCACGAACTCAGCCAATTTCTGCATGAAGTAAAGTTCACGCTCCGGATTATTCTTGGCAGCATGCTCCAGCACCTTGCCAAACTCATCAATGAAGATAACCAGGAATTTTCCCCGGCTCTTCAGTTTGTTATACTTGGTTTTGAGTTCATCCAGAATGCTATCAGCAGTGCCATCAACAGAGAGTTTTTGACTCAACAAAACAGACAGTTCCTTATAGTCGCCAACAATTTTAAGAACTTCAAACTTCTTCTTCTCTGAAAGTTCAGAAGGATTCAACAAATCATATTGCTTACCTCCCATCAAGTCTCTTTCCAAAGCCAATAAGAAACTAGACTTACCTGTTCCATAAGAGCCAATGATGGTATAAGAATGAACTCCCGATCGGAATCCATTCACAATACCCTCTGCCACCTGACGAACATTAGGAGTTACGATATATTTGGCCTCACTAGCAAAGCCTTCCTCTATGTTTGCTGATAAACTAAACTGTCGCATTCTTATAATACTTATCTAAAACATCAATGTCCTTCAAAGAAGAACCTTCCTTAAACAATAGCTGACGGATACCTGCATTATCACTATACTGGACATACTCTGAATAATGCTCACCGATAGACTGGGCCATATCAATGACCTCAGCATCTGTCATGCAGAACATCAAGCCTATTTCCTGCAATGTATCGTATGATACAGACTTATCCTTACCTTTTTCCTGAAGAATGGCATATAAAAAAATCTCCATCGGAACCCTGCGCTTACCTTCGACATTGAAGGCGAACGTCTTACCATTATCTTCAGTTCTTATCAGATCCAAATCAATCAAAAGAGAAGAATAATCCTCAAACGACTTGGCCTTATAAGGTTGGGCATAGTTCTGCAACAGCACACCCACATCTTTCTTGGTGGTATTCACATTAAAGATTTTATCCTTTCCATCCTCTATCATCAGTCTTTTCACAAAGTTCACCAATTGTTCCCTCTCAAAGACCTTGCGTTCTTTTTGGAATTGCACAAAAGTAATATGATAAAGCGTTGCCTCTTTCAAACTTACCAGAAGGTAGTGAAGCAACCATAAAGTGCCTAAACTTTCAATGTACTTATCTACGCCTTCTGATTCATCGAATAAATAATCTGCTATTCTGCTTGGCTCATCCTGATTGGAAATTCCAAACACCTTGAGCCAATATCGGATAGAAGAAACCATGTTTTTTCCTACTCCCAAAGCTATTACAGCATCAGAAGCATTGAAGTTTCCTCCATCTTTCATAAAGTTATATCCCTTGGTGAGCCATAAGGTTTTGCAAGGAAAAGATTCATGTCCAGAGAGTGTATATTTATTGTACATCTATCTTCTTCAAAGCGATAGAATCCCGGTATCGTGAGTTGTATTAGTATTCTGTTAGACCTCTATAAAACGGAAACGTGGGATTCTCCTTGCCCATCCCACCACTCGAAGGCCTTCGCATTGCCCTAGTTGAAAGAGACGGACAATGCAGAAAGCCCACGTTATGGTATATAATGATTCCAAATACGAACTATTAGTCATACACGATACCCTAACATATTGTTATGGTATGTATATGACAATTCGCAGCAGGATACAATACACCCACCGTGAACATTCACCATTGTCACATCTACGTCCAACTAAAGGTAAAGTTGCGAAGTTTACGAGTAGTCGTAGACGAACGTTAGCAAACGCTCTATTTTATATAAGTCACACCCACCCGCTCAGCCCTTCGGGCTTTCTGCGGTAGAATGTAATTGCAAAAATAATAATTATTTCTGAAATACGTGCGCTAATCTTAGATTATTTTTGTATTTTTGCAGAAAATGACGCTAAACCCATAAAAATACAGTAGATTATGACTACATATCTCAGATTCTTCAATTATGATGAGGCCTTTGAATACTATTGCGGACTCATCGACAAGATGCTACAAGGCACCAACAGGAACAACCATGCACGTATCATCGCTAAGCCTGCACTTATCCTATCTATCATCAAACTGATAAAAAACGGAAAGCCGGACAACCAGTTCACTTATGAAGAGATTGCACCTATATACCAAGGTGTTTTCGGGAAGTATTTTTTAAGGGCTCAACAGGAAAACCTTACTCCATTATTTTATCCTTATTACTTCTTGAAATCGGATAAGTTCTGGCATTTGGCTTGGACTAATGCTGAAGTAAAAACAGAGTCTCCTTCAAGAGCATGGCTAGACAGGAATACCCAATATGCCTACATCGATCAGGAACTTTGGATATTACTCTCCCATCCTACTTATCGAGATAAATTAAAGGACTATATCATCAAGGAGAAAGTTCTTAAAGTATTCAAAGAAGAAAAGAACAAGGGCGGCTTTAAGGCTTTACTGCATTTATTGATGGTAATATAAAAACAACATGAAATGGATTATAAAGATGTCGCAAATTCTTTCATTACAAGACATTAAATCTCACAGGCTCCTCGCCTGTACGTAATTTGTAGTCTTCATAAAGCATCTTCTGCATCTTGTCAACCATGGCTATCTTTGTGGCCTTGGCAGATTTCCAACGTCTAAGCGCCTCTTCTCTTGTTAATTTATTCATATCCAATCCTCCATTATTAAATTATGAGCATCCCAAATGTCCGCTCTTTCTAAATTTCATTCTACCAGATTAAGCATTCAAGAACTACTATCGGGAAGAATACGACTGCAAAGATACGGATTATTTTTGAAACTAAAGCATCTTTATTCTAATAAAACGCAGATTAATTTTATTTCAGCAACAAGGCTGCAAAGAAACAGATTGACTTTTCCTGATTTCAGTAGACACTTTTTTACTTTATAAACTAGAAAGGTAGACACTATCAATTTCATAAAACAGAAATAGTAGACACACCTTATTATTTGTTCCTAATTTTATAGACACAAGAAAAAGAATCGTACTATATTTGTAGTCACTACCCTTCCACTGGACTTACCGAACCCAGACATGCTCTTTTGGTAAAGTGAGGGTGTGTCATAAGTTTATGGTTCACCCTCTTCTTGTTGTTGGATGAGATAGGATATGTTGTTGGGAGAGATAGGATATGTTGTTGAGACAGTCAGTATCTTCGGCCGCACAACAGCTGTTGTGCGCTTGCATAACAGCTGATATGCGCATGCACAACAGCTGTTGTGCATGCGGTGGTCAACTGTTATGCGCCAACTATTATTCAGACTTATGACACACCCTCACTTTTTCGGATTACTGGCATGTACCATCACCTGACTTTTCCTGATGCACAAAAAAGCACGGAATATTAAACTCCGTGCTCTTTTTTGCTTTTATATTTAATCTTGTCAAAACCTTCACCATACACACCGATAACGGCACTCTGACTAACAAAGGCATGCGGATCTATCTCGCTGATAAGACGGAAGATAGCTGGAGCCTGACGCTGCTTGGCTAACACGAAAAGCATCTTCACATCCTGACCGGAATAAAAACCGCTGGCATTCACCACCGTTACTCCCCTATCAGCATCTACATTGATGCGCTTGCCTATCTCCTCATACTTCTGTGAAATGATAAAGAACTGTACGCTTCGTCTTCTGCTGTTTACCACCTGGTCGATGCAGAATGCCTGAACGCAAAGAACTACATAACCATATAACACCTTCTCCCAATCGTGTACCACCAGATAGCTGGAACTGATGATGAAGATGTCGCATATCATAATCACTCTACCAAGAGAAATGTCGCGATACTTGTTGACGATGGCTGCGATGATATCCGTACCACCCGTACTTCCACCAACCGAGAAACCGAGTCCGATTCCGCAGCCACAGAAAACGGCACCCAGGAAAGCAGCCCATAAAGGTTGGTTTTCCAAAAGATGAACATCACCTAAACGGCTGGAGAAGAAAGAGGTCAGGATGGTTACCACTATAACGGCATAAACAGTCTTGACACAGAACTTTGCTCCCAAAATCTTGAACGCACATATTAATAAGGTGGCGTTGACGATAAAATACGGAATTTGCACAGGGCAACCGGTTGCCCAATAGATAATACTGGAGATACCAGGAAGTCCGCTTGCTGTTACATTGGTTGGCAAGAGGAACACGTTCCATCCAATAGCGTAGGATATCATACCTATCGCAATCAAAACATAGTCTTGTACAGACTTCCACAAGGGTCGAGGAGGAGTCATAATTAATTTATAATTTACTACTAATAGTTGACAGTTTATAATTTATAGTTTACAGGGCACTATTTATAGTTGAAAGCGTGCTCTTTACCAGAATTTCTTCTGTTGCTCTGACCACTCAAATCCTTGGGTAGCCATTTTGGCTTCTAATGCCGCACGGTTCACATTGAAGTGATTACAAATCTCATCGAGTGTTTCAAACTCGTGGTCACGAAGCAGGAAGTTGATGGCGCTTACGAGCATCGGAACATCATTCATTGGTAACTTATCCATCCTTTTTATATTGATTGATTAATTAATATTTATTATTGATTACTTGAGGCACCATGCCTCTTTCGGGGTGCAAAATTACTGCAAAATTCAGACAATACCAAAAAAAATCCCAGCAATCTTTTACCGATTGCTGGGATTTTTATAAATTATTGATGATTTACGCATTCACTGCAACTGAAATCCAGTCGAAGACGAATGAGCAAATACCGAATGCTACGATACCTACGGTGCAGATTGCAAGCGCCAACTTGGTTGAGCATGCGCTCTGGAAAGTAGGAAGCGGATTATCGCTGTGCTTGATAAACATAGCCTTCACGATGAGCAGATAGTAGTACAAGCTGATAACTGTGTTTACCAACGCGATGAATACTACGCCGTATGCCCAGGCTCCCAATGTGGTGTGGATGTCGTGTGTACCAACTGCTGCCATGAACACGAAGAACTTCGAGAACATACCGGCGAATGGAGGAATACCACCCAATGAGAACAATGCCAAGGTCATCAGGAATGCCAGGCGTGGGTTAGTCTTGTACAAACCATTGTAGCTGTCCATCTGAACTGTACCGTTATTGTGCTCCTCAATAGATGAGATGATGGTGAAGACGCTCAGGTTGGCTACTACGTAAATCAATACATAATAAGTCAGGGCGCTCACGCTCATCGCTGAGTTACCTACCACAGCCAACATGATGTAACCTGCCTGAGAGATAGAAGAGAATGCCATGAAACGCTTCAGGTCGCTCTGACGGATGGCAAACAGGTTGGCGATAGTGATAGAAAGTACAATCACGATGTAAAGCAACACGGTCCAGTACTCTACCATTGGCTGGAACACCTTCATGAGGATAGCGCAGAGAGTAAACGCTGCAGCACCCTTAGATACTACTGACAGATAACCTGTAACAGTAGTTGGTGCACCCTGGTATGAATCGGCTGTCCAGAAGTGGAAAGGAACCAAGGAAATCTTGAAACCGAGACCACTGAAGAAGAATACCATACCGGCGATGGTCAATGGTGATGCAGAGATAACCTTTGCGATATCATCGAAGTACAAAGTACCACAAGCAGCATAGAGCAGAGAGATACCGTAGATCATCACGCCACTTGAGAAAGTAGCAGTAAGGATGAACTTAGCTCCTGCCTCAGCAGAATTGTGACGGTACTTATCGAATGCTACCAAGCAAGCCATTGGCACAGATGCCATTTCGAGACCGAGGAAGAACAGGAGGAAGTGGTTGGCACTAACCATCATGTTCATACCGAGCAAGGTAGAGATAATCAGCATATAGAACTCACCCTCCTTGAAGGCTGTGTCCTTGCGGCTCAACCACTCCTTAGCCTGTACCATTACGATGAGGGTACCCAGCGCCAGGATAGTCTTCAAAACACCGGCAGCAGGGCCTGTTGTGTACATGCCACCAAATGCCTCTGTGGCTTCTGTTGGGAAGATATTGATGGCAATGTGAGCCACCATCAAGAGACATACCAGAGGATTGAACCACTTACGGTCTGCGCTCTTGGAACTGCAGAAGTCAGCAATGAAAGTGATCAACAGAACTACCATCAGGGTAGCTTCTGGAATCATATTTAAAAATTGACTGTAATTCATTTCTTCTGATATTTATTACATGATTACACTAAAGATAGGACCGACAGCGTCCATGATAATCTCCTCTGCCCAAAGTGGGAACATACCGAGACCTGCAACGCAGGCGATAAGACCTGCTACAGCGATACGCTCGTCCCAGGTAGCATCGTGAAGCTTCTCCAACTTAGGACTAGGAACCTTCTGATAAAGGATCTTACCAACACAACGCAGGATGTAAACCGCTGTTACTACGATAGAGGTACATGCGATGATGGTACATACACGATGGAACATATCTGCATTCTGGAAGGCACCTACGAAGATGGTCATCTCGGCTACGAAACCAGAGAAACCAGGCAAACCGAGGTTAGCCAAACCAGCTACTGCATAACCTACAGAGAGGAATGGAATAATCTTCATCAAACCACCCAGGTAACGTACGTCACGTGTACCAGCCTGATGATAAATCATACCGATAACGGCGAAGAAGAGGGCGGTCATCAAACCGTGAGACAACATCTGGAGGATTGCACCAGTAGCAGCAGTCTCGGTCATCATACAGAGAGCGAAGAGCACCATACCACAGTGAGAAACTGATGAGTAAGCGTTGATGTACTTCAAGTCGGTCTGTACACATGCTGACAAAGCACCATATACGATAGAGATAGTAGTCAGCACGAGGAACACCTTGATCCAGAAGCCGTGAGTAGCAGCTGGCAAGAGGAACATGGCGATACGGAAGCAACCGTAACCACCAAGCTTCATCAATACACCGGCGTGCAACATAGATACGGCTGTTGGCGCACTGGCGTGACCATCAGGAGACCATGTGTGGAATGGGAACAGCGCACCGAGGATACCGAAACCGATGAAGAGCAATGGGAAGAACACGTTCTGCACACTCTCTGGAATCGCATGAGCACCATTGGTGTGGTGAGCGATATCGAGGATTTCGAAGGTCTGAGCACCACTGTAGAAGTAGATTCCCAGGATACCGATAACCAAAAGGGCTGAACCACCCATCAACATCAAAGTCAACTTCATGGCTGAATACTCCTTTGCACCACTACCCCATACACCGATGAGGAGGTACATAGGAATCAGCGCAACCTCATAGAACATGAACATGGTAAACATGTCGATAGAGATGAAGAAGCCATATACACCGATGCTCAGGAGCGTGAACCAGAGGAAGTATTCCTTCTTCATGGGTTCCATCTGCCAGGAAGCAAATGTACCGGTGAACACGATGATAGAAGTCAGGAGAATCATCACCACTGAAATACCATCCACACCGAGTGAATAGTTGATGTGCAATGGTTCAAACCAAGGCACACAGTAGGTGAAGAGCATCGGAGCTTGGTCGGCTGGCATTGTCTCACGAGCTTCGAGAAATGCAAACACCAAATAGATGGAGAGACCGAGCAATACGCTGGCACCTGCTACCATCACACCACGAACCTGCTTGTCGTTGCGTGCCAACCAGAGGCCGAGCAACATCAGGAGTGGTACTATGACGAATATACTTAAATTCATTTCTTTTCTATTTACTTAATTGTGAGACTTTCATTAAAGAAGTGCGAGCAGGCACAATGTCAATGCTACGGTACCGGTGAGGAACCAGATAGCATAGCTACGAACATCACCACTCTGCCATGGGCGGATAGTTTCACCTGCCTCCTGTGTACCCCAAGCCATGAAGTTGAAGGTACCATCGATAACACGACGGTCGAACCATGCGATTGGCTTTGAGAAGCAACCGAAGACAATCTTGTGGGTGAAGAACTGCCAAGCATCGTCGATATAGAAACGGTTCAACGCTGCCTTGTGCAACTTAGGCATCTTCTTAGCCAAAGCGTCTGCCAATGGAGTCTTCTTAGGAGCATACATGTAAGTAGCCAGACCGATACCGATGATAGCAACGATAACAGAGGTTGTTGCCACACTCATGTCGATATGGATATCGTAGCTCTGACCTGTAGCAGAAACGAAGTGACCGAATGGAATCAAACCACAGAGGCAAGAGATAATGGCGAGGAATACCAATGGACCCCACATCACGAAAGGAACCTCCTGTGGCTTGCGACGGTTCTCAGGATCAAGCTCATAGTAGCTCTGTCCCCAGAAGATTACATAGTAGAGACGGAACATGTAGAATGCAGTCATACCGGCAACCACTGTCATGAACCAGCCCATAAATGGAGAGAACTGGAAGCAAGCTGAGATAATCTCATCCTTTGACCAGAAACCTGCGAATGGAGGAATACCTGCAATCGCCAAGCAACCGATGAGGAAGCAGATGTTGGTAATAGGCATATACTTGTGCAGACCGCCCATGTAATCCTTGAAGTTGCTGCCGATGATGACGATGATGGCACCAGAGCAGAGGAAGAGCAACGCCTTGAACATAGCGTGGGTAAACAGGTGGAAGATACCAGCCATGTAACCCAAACCACCATGGTGGTTATCTACAGCGAAGCAAACGCCGAGAGCTACAAGCATGTAGGCAATCTGAGAGATAGTAGAGAAAGCCAGACCACGCTTGATATCACGCTGGCAGCAAGCTACAGCTGCTGCATAGAATGCGGTGAAGGCTGCAATGTAAGCTACATAGTGCAAAGCCTCAGGAGCATACTGTACCCAGATTGGGAAGAGGCTGGCTACCTGATAAACACCTGCTACAACCATGGTAGCGGCGTGGATCAACGCAGAAACAGGTGTTGGACCCTCCATCGCATCTGGCAACCAAATGTGCAATGGGAACATCGCACTCTTACCGGCACCACCGATGAACATGAGGAACAACGCTGTTGGCATGACCCAAGCTGCACCTGCCAAAGCTGAGTTGAGCTCTGGCTGAGCATTCAAGTCGTAGTTGAAGGTTCCTACGTAGAAGCTGTAGAACAGGATACCGATGAGGAAGAAGAGGTCAGCGAAACGGGTTACGATGAACGCCTTCTTGCTGGCATGAACTGCAGCATGCTTTGGATAGTAGAAACCGATGAGCAGGTATGAGCACACACCCACCAACTCCCAGAACAAGTACATCTGGAAGATGTTGGTAGCTACTACCAAGCCCAACATTGACATGGTGAAGAGGCTCAGGTAAGCGTAGAAACGCTGCATACCCTTCTCATATTCCTCAACCTTGTAGTTCTCATCACGCTCTGCCATGTAGCCGAAGCTGTAGATGTGAACCATGAAGCTGACGGTGGTAATCACGATGAGCATCAATACGGAGATTGGGCTCAGGCGGAAACCGATGTTGAAGGTGAGCAACTCAGTAAACTTCAACCATGTGAAATTAAATACGGTAACAGTTGGGTACATACCTGTTGAGGCATCACGACCCACTGCAAAGAAGTACTCGTATGCTGTATAGACAGACATCGCGAATACACAGCCCATCAATACGGTACCGATGAGTGCTGCTACCGGTCTTTTCATCTTCATACCCACAAGTCCCAGAACCAGGAAGCTCAGGAATGGCAGAAGAAGTATCAAAAATGCATAATTGTATTCCATTGTCTTTTAGAATTTCATGTTTTCAATACTGTTCACCTGGTCACTGTGATAGTTGCGGTAAACGTTGATAATAATAGCGAGCGCTACAGCTGTCTCGGCTGCTGCTACTCCGATAGAGAACAATGTGAAGAAGAAACCTTCCAACTGTCCTGGGAAGAGGATGCGGTTGAACACAGCGAAGTTCAGGTCGGCTGCATTCAATACAAGCTCGATGGAGATGAGCATGGCAACGAGGTTACGGCGTGTACAGAAGCCATAGACTCCGATGAAGAACAAGAGTGCTGAAAGCACGAAGAAATATTGTACTGGAATCATTTCTTATCCTCCTTTCTTGCGATTAAGATACCACCGATGATACATGCCAACAGGAATACAGAGATAAACTCGAATGGCAATACATAGCCATACTTGTCAGCACCTACCAGTGCAGAACCTACCTGGTCCATTGGCACCTCGGTGTCGGCTACGGTTGCAGCCATATCAATAAAGTGATTCTTCAACACGACGACTGCCAAGGTTACGAAACCAACGAGGCAGACGAGTGCGCGACCTACAATCTTGCTACCCTTGACATGCTCCAAAAGACCCTGGAGAGTACGCTTTGATACCAACTGGATAGCGAAGACATAAAGCATGGTGATACCACCGGCATATACAGAAATCTGAGCTGCACCCAGATAAGTATAGTCGAGCAGGAAGAACATGCCTGCTACACCGAAGAGTACGAACAACAGGAAGGTTGCCGCACGCATGATGCGCTTGGTGAACACGCACATGATGGCTGAGCCAAGGATGACTACTGCCAAGATGACGAACATAAATAAATTTGCTGTTATCATTGTCTAAAGTCCTCCTTACTTAGTCTTGGTGTTAAACTTACCGATTTCCAATGGGGCACCACCCTCGATGAGGTTTGGAAGGCTACCGCCCTTATAAACCTCCTTGTCAAGGTGCATCACCAACTTGTTGCGGTCGAAGACTGCATTCTCGAAATCGTTGACAAACTTGATTGCACCGAAGTTACATGCGTTCACACAGAGCTCGCAGAACATGCAGTCGCCCAAGTCGTACTGGTAATCTACCAGCTTGCGCTTCTTCTTGCCTGTCTCTGGATCCTCCACCATCTCGGTTACAATCTTGATGGTATCGTTAGGGCATGACTTCTCACACAATGTACAACCCACACACTTGTAAGCCTCGTTCTCATCACGAACGAAGACCAGGCGACCACGGAAACGTGGAGATACGTGGAGTGTAGTCTTGCGGTTCTCAGGATACTGCTCTGTGCTCTTTGGTGTGAAGTACTCCTTCATGGTAGTCTTCATACCGATAGCGAGGGTCTTCAAACCCGCTGCAATACCGCCGAAATATGAATTGTTAGACATACTTTCTTATTATTATAATAATGTGTATTAAAGATTATCCGTGGAATCCGAATGCTACGCATACTGTCATCAAGATCAGGATGACCAGTGACAATGGCATCAGATACTTCCACTCCAACTTCAGAATCTGGTCGATACGCAGACGTGGGAATGTCCAACGTACCCACATCAGGAGCCATACCACGGCAAAGGTCTTACCGAAGAACCAGATGAAACCTGGGATGAGGTTCATCAGATTGTCGAAGCCCTCGATACCGATGTTCAATGGCGCCCAACCACCGAGGAATACGGTAGAAGCGATACCAGAAATCACGAAGAGGTTGAGGTACTCTGCCAGGTAGTAGAAACCGAAGCCCATACCTGAATACTCTGTGTGGTAACCTGCGGTCAACTCACTCTCAGCCTCAGCCAAGTCGAAAGGACCACGGTTAGCCTCAGCATTACCTGCTACGAGGAATACGAGGAAAGCCAGAATAGCTGGCACATGCCCCTTGATAATCAACCAGTTCCAAGCGCCAGTCTGAGCCTCTACAATACCGCTTACCTGCATGGTACCGGTAAGAACAACTGCAGAAATCAGACAGAGACCGAGAGACATCTCGTAAGAAACCATCTGTACGGCACCACGCATGGCAGATACCACAGAGTATTTGTTGTTAGATGCCCAACCAGCGAGGAACACACCCAGCACACCGATAGAACTTACGGCTGTGATGAGGAATACACCTACGTTGAAGTCAAGAATATGAGCTCCCTTGTTCCATGGAAGGAATGAGAAAGTACCTACAGAGGCAATGATCACGAGGAATGGTGCCATGTAGTAGAGCAGCTTATCGGCTCTATCTACAGCGAAGATCTCCTTGATCAACATCTTGAGCACGTCGGCGAATACCTGGAAGATACCCCAAGGACCTACACGCATAGGGCCGAGACGGCACTGGAAGTAGGCACACACCTTACGCTCCATGAAGATAAGTACGATAGCGATGAGGGCGTATGCTGTCAAAATACAGATACCCACGAGCACGCACTCAATCAGAATCGACAGGAAGTCGCCCAGACCCAAGGTCTGGCGAAGCAGATTGTCGATGAATGTTGTTACTATACTAAAATCAAACATAATTATCTATCAATATCAGGGATTACGAAATCGATTGCTGCACCTGTAGTGATGAGGTCGGCGATCTTCTGACCACGGAGCATTGGATCCAAGGCTCCTGTGAGTGAAAGACCCATCGGACGCATCTTCATACGGTATGGACTCTTGTCACCCTTTGAGTCGAGATATACACCAAACTCGCCGCTGGCACCCTCAACAGAGAAGTACCACTGTCCCTCCGGAACCTTGATAATTGGCTTCTGCTTGATGTAGTACTCACCCTCTGGAATGTTGTCAATCAACTGCTCGATGATGTCCAAGCTCTGATACAACTCCTGGATATGTACATAGTAACGATCCATTGAATCGCAACCGGTAAGGGTGATTTCCTTCCACTCCACCTTGTCGTACATATCGTATGGATGACGCTTGCGGGTATCGTTCTTCCAACCTGATGCACGACCAGCAGGACCGGTTACGGCATAGTTGATACAATCCTCAAGGTTCATAGGGCCTACGCCTTCGAGACGATTGTGAGTAATCACGTTGTCACCGAATACGTCGAGGTACTCCTGAATCATCGGACGGAGATACTTGCAGAGGGTCTTCACGTTCTGAACGAAGTTAGGGTCGATATCTGCCTGAAGGCCACCGATACGGTAGTAGTTCTGAATCAGACGGCCACCAGTGGTTTCCTCCATAACGTTCAATACGTGCTCACGGTCGCGCATGCAGTAGAGGAATGCGGTCAAGGCACCCAAGTCCTGTGCGGTACAGCCGAGATAGAGCAAGTGTGAGTCGATACGCTGCAACTCATCCATAATGGTGCGGATGTAGCGGATGCGGTCTGAGAGTTCGATACCCATAGCCTCCTCGATAACACCAACCAGAGCGTGGCGGTGCATCATCGCAGAAAGATAGTTCAGACGGTCGGTCAATGCCAAGGTCTGAGGATAGGTCATGTTCTCCCACATCTTCTCGATACCACGGTGAATATAACCGAGGTGTGGATAGATGCGCTTCACGGTCTCACCATCAATAACAGTCTGCAATCTGAGCACACCATGGGTAGATGGGTGGTTAGGACCAATGTTGACAACATAGTCGTTCTCATCAAAGCGACGCTTCTCTGTAACAACGAGATGGCCATCTTCGCTCAAGGAATACTCCATGGTGAAGTCATCCTCTGGCTCATCAGTACAAGGGAACTTGTTTGCCTCAGGACTCATATCGAAGTCCTTGCGCAATGGATAGCCCTGGAAATCGGTGCGGAGGAAAAGACGGCGCATATCTGGGTGACCCAGGAACTTGATGCCGACAAAATCGAATACCTCACGTTCCAGGAGGTCAGCTACCTTCCAGAGATTGATAACTGTAGGAATCACATCACTGCCATCTACCTTCTTGGCGATGGTCTTTACCGAGCAGCGCTCGTTGGTCTGAGTATTCTCGAGAATATAGATACATCCGAGACCTTCCTCACCGAAGTCTTCACCGATGATGGTAACAAGGTAGTCGAAATGCTTCTCGTTCTTCAACTTCGCCATTTCTGAGGCGAAATTATCAAAACTCAATTCAATATTATTCAGTTTCATGTTCTTATACCTTATTATATTAATCAGTTAGACCTTTCTGAGGGTCGAAATCCTCAGGTACTTCAGTTACGATGATAGGCTCCTTGTGTCCGAGCTTCTCGCTGTCAGAGAGGTTCTCGTTGCTCAAGCCGCGAAGACCACCCTTGCTCATAGAGAGTTCCTTCTCATCCTGAGTCATCTTGTGGTTGGCACCACCGAAGAATTTCTCAACCTTTACCTTACGCTGCAACTGCATCATACCGTAAAGGATAGCCTCAGGGCGTGGAGGACAACCAGGGATATAAACATCCACAGGAACCAACTCGCTGATACCACGAACCACATTGTAGCTCTTCTTGAACGGACCACCAGAGATGGCGCATCCACCTACAGCTACCACATACTTAGGCTCAGCCATTTCATCATACAAACGTTTGAAAACAGGTGCCATCTTATTGGTAATAGTACCGGCACACATGATCAAGTCAGCCTGACGTGGAGAGTTACGGGTTACCTCGAAACCGAAACGTGAGAAGTCGTAACGCGCACAACCTACAGCCATAAACTCGATACCACAGCAAGAGGTACCGAAGGTCAAAGACCAGAGTGAGTTACTGCGTCCCCAGTTAATGGCAGCATCAAGGGAACCGACTACCACATTCGCACCACCCTCATTGAGCTCCTGTGCAATCTTTTCGAGGGTGTCATTGTCCTTAAACTCGTCGTAAGGAATACTCTTGATAGAGGCTCTTTTGTTTACTTCCATTCCAATGCTCCTTTCCGCCAAGCGTAAGCAAGGCCAAATACCAATACCAACAGGAAGAACCCGATGCTCACGAGAGCAATAGGTCCAAACTGCTTAACTACGACTGCCCATGGATAAAGCAATACTGTCTCGATGTCAAACATCAGGAAAAGGATGGCGAAGAGGTAGTAGCCGATGTGTGATGGCAACCATGAGCTGCCACGAGTCGGAATACCGCACTCAAAAGGTTCACCCTTTACCGGATTGTATGAACGAGGACCGATCAACTTCGCGATGACATAAGCAGCCACCACCAAGGTTACAGCCGTCAGCAAAACGGTGATAAATAGTGTAAAGTTCATAAATTTGTTATAACGTTATTTTATATAAATGCTTCTAAGCGGTTGCAAAGGTAACACTTTTTTCTGAAAGAGCACTTTTTTTTATGGTTTAATTTGCGTTCAAAGTGAAAAAATACAAAAAACTGCCTGATTTAATCAGTTAACAGACAGTATTAACGAAGGTTCGGAAACAGAGAAAACGAGCGTATTTTGTAGCAAAAAGGAACAGAATAGTAGGATTTTTTTGCCCCAAAATAAGTTAAAAAGAATGCAGCTATTGAATATTTTCCAAGGTTTAAGAGATTATAACAGGGAAAATATGTATCTTTGCAGCCACGAACCAGGTTCTAAGGATATGATTGAATAAGCGAAAGGAGACGTTTCTTTGGGTTCAAAGAGATGTCTCTTTTAGTTTTAGGAGACTGCTTCTCGAGTTGAAGGAGACTGCTTCTCGAAGGTTGCCACTAAGCTCAGCAGACCTACTGAGCCTAGTCAGCAGCTCTGCCGAGCCTAGTGACAACACCTTTTAATCGTACAACTACAACCCTTATAGTCGTACAACCATAACCCTTTAGTTGTACAACCATAAAACGCAACCACGCCAGGCGTTCCTCCTTTGACGCCTAGCGGGGTTGCGCTTTTTACCTTTATGATAAGGACTTGGGGGACTAGCGATGGAATCGCTAAGAACGGGGGGGGCGAAAGGGGTTAAGGTTCTTTTTACCTTTTTACCCTTTTACTTTTTACTTTTAAACCTCTTTTTCAGCAAACAGGCCGAAGAGTTCAGCATCTATCAGGTCAGTAACCTTTCGGAAGTCTTCCGGATTCTCTCCGAACTCCAGATTATCACCATCGATGATGATGAGGCGACCTTTATAATCCTTGATCCAATCCTCATAACGCTTGTTCAAGCCCTGGAGATAATCGATGCGGATGCTCTTCTCGAAATCGCGGCCACGCTTCTCGATATGCTTCACGAGCGTAGGAATGCTGCTCTTGATATATATCATCAGGTCAGGGAGTTTCACCAGACTGATCATCAGATCAAAGAGATCGGTATAGTTCTTGAAATCCCTGTCGCTCATCATACCGATATCATGAAGATTAGGCGCAAAGATACGCGCATCCTCGAAGATGGTTCTATCCTGTACGATGGTCTGCTCTGAACGGGAAATCTCCACAACATCATGGAATCGCTTGTTCAGGAAGTAAATCTGAAGATTAAACGACCAACGTTCCATATCCTTGTAATAATCAGCCAGATATGGATTATTATCTACCGGCTCGAAATTAGCTTTCCAGCCATATCTCTTGGCAAGCATCTTGGTTAATGTTGTCTTGCCGCTACCTATATTTCCTGCTATTGCTATATGCATTTTTTTTACCTTTTTACTTTTTTACCTTTAAGAGAACAGCCCGAAGAGCTTGGCATCTATCTTATCTACGATTTCACCAAACTGCTTGGGATTGTGCTCGAAATCGAGATTATCAACTTCTACGATAAGCACCTTGCCCTTATACTTGTTCATGATGAAATCTTCGTAAAGATTGTTGATACCTTCCAGATAATCCAAAGGCATCTTCTGCTCATAATCACGACCGCGCTTCTGGATATTCTTCACGAGGTGAGGAACTGAAGAACGGAGATATATCATCAGTTCAGGCATCTCCACCACTTCCATCATAGACTCGAAGAGCTCCATATAAGTCTCGTAGTCGCGCTGGTCCATGTTGCCCATCTTCCGGTTGTTGGCCGCAAAGACATAAACACCCTCAAAGATGGTGCGGTCCTGGATAACCGTCTCTTTACTGTGTTGGATTTCCAGCAGATTCTTGAATCGCTGCTTCAGATAGAACACCTCCATATTGAGAGCCCATCGCGAGATATCCTTGTAATAGTCATCGATATAGGGGTTTTCAGCCACGGGCTCCAAGTACTGTTTCCATCCATAATGTTTAGAAAGCATCTTGGTGAGGGTTGTCTTGCCACTACCGATATTTCCTGCTATTGCTATATACATTTATTAATACGAATAATTTACAATTTAATAATGAATAATGGGGCTGGCGCCGCATTGGCTGCAAAAGTACAACAAAAAATCGGGATAAACAAAAAAATCCAAGCAAATATATGATTTGCTTGGATTTTTGTATTCTATTCCTGCCTTTCAGGGAATCTGTATGTTAATAGTCACGTTCGATGAGTTCGAGACACATGCGGGAGTTGTGGTAAGGACATTTCCAGAAACCCGCCTTATCATCCTCCTTGTTCACCGTACCATCTTCCAGGATAGCCCAGTGCCACTCACCGTTCTTGGCATCCAGCAAATGCTTGGCTACATAGTTCCAGCATGAGATGGCAACCAGAAGATTCTCTTCGGTACGGAAATACTGATAGAGGTCGATATGTCCGATGATGTTCTCGCACTGCACCCACCACTGGCGCTGGAGATCATACTTATCTCCATCTTTCCAATGCTCATAAACCATACTGCCATCCGGACGTAAGCCTTCATCTGCAGCATCGGCTATACGACGGATGATGCGCTCTATCTTATGCAGCAATATCTTATCGTCTAAAACCAGCGCGGTTTCGTGGAGCAGCCAGGACGCTTCAATATCATGACCATAGCTCTCGATGTTGCGCTTGCCCTCCCACTCGTCATTGAAGAAGAGGTCGAGGTGATAAGTCTCCTTGTTCAGAAGTTTATCGGTGAAGATATCGAGCAGATTGCGGATGCTCTTCTCCAGTTCCGGAGTCTTCCATACACGATAAAGATTGGTATATGGCTCGATGATATGCAGATGGGTATTCATCGTACGGGAACCATTCTCATCCTTATCAGAGAGACGCATGTCTGCAATCGGATTCCACTCACGGGTCAATGCCTCGATATATCCGTTGTTCTTGGCATCAAAGGCATGCTTCTCGATGTCATGATACAGGGAGATGGCGATATCCAACGCCTCCTTGTCACCTGTTGCACGGGCATACTCCGAGAAACCATAGATGGCAAAGCCGATGGTATAAGTCTGCTTCTTGGTATCGAGCGGATTACCCTGACAGTCAACACTCCAGTAGATTCCGCCATATTCCCTGTCGAGGAAATAATCGCGCACATAATCCTTGGCACGAGTGGCAGCCTCAAGATACTCCGGCTTCTTCAAGACACGATAGGCAGCAGAAAACGCCCAGAGGATACGGGCATTCATCACTGCTCCCTTCTCGGCTACAGGATGTACCTGGTCGTTACCGTCTACACGTCCGTAAAAGCCACCGTTTTCTTCATCTTTCACTTTCGTTAGCCAATAGCTGAGGATGTTGTTCTCCAGAACATCCCGCATCGTTTCTTTAAGATTGTCCATTTTTCCTTTTTTAATAGTGATTATTAGTTATGTTAAAACAATTATTTGCGGATAGGGAACTTCCAGGAAAGCACCATCAGCAGGAAGGCGATGACGGCTGGGAAGAGTGAGAACAATGACCATACCATCGTAAGCACAGAGTCGGTGACACTGGCTGGGTCGATCATCGTATTACCCATCTTATCTGTTATCATGTTGGCACCTGCCCAGCCCAGGAAGAGGGCGATGAGAGAACCGGAAATGGCGGTACCAAACTTCTGGCTCATCGTACCGGAAGAGAAGATAAGACCTGTAGCTGATGTTCCGAAATGCTCGGTATGGTAGTCGGCTACATCGGCATACATAGACCACATCAATGGCGAATAGATACCGATACCCATAGAGGTAAGGATAACGATGGCTATCATTACCCAGATATACGACGGATTCATCGGGATGAAGAAGAAGACAACCGAGAGTACCAGACAGAGAGTTGCAGACCAGAAGAATGCCATGCGCTTGCTGCCTACCAGACGGGTGAACCAAGGAGATACACCACCGAAAATCATACAGGTTACTTCACCAAACGCCATGAAAACGGTATAGTTGATAATCAATCCCTCGATGGTTACATTGCCATGCAGACAGTAATCAAACATATAGCCAGCTACGGCATAGCGGAATCCGTTGAAGAAGTTGGTACACACAGCAATGGCTGTCATATAGAGCCAAGCCTTGTTGTGAACGAGGTCGGCAAACTGCTGGAAAGAGAACTTCTCAGCGCGCTTCGGCTTCAGACGTTCTTTGGTAAGGAGTCCGCAAGCCAATGTCATCACAGCTGCAATAATACCGAGCACGGCACCAATGACAGCATACTGATGTGCGGCTGTTCCACCTACCATCTTCTGGAGATAAGGGAAAGAGAGCAGGGTGACGAATCCCATGGCATAAGCACCCACCATACGGAAAGAAGAGAACTGGTTCTTCTCATCATCATCATCGGTCATCACACCGAGCAATGAGCCGTAAGGCACATTCACCATGGTATATACCGCCATCATCAGCAGATAGAGGGCGTAAGCATAGATTCGCTTGCCCACAGGACCGAAGCCTGGAGTATAGAGCAAGAGGGCGAATATCAATCCGAAAGGAATGGCACCATAGATGAGCCAAGGACGGTAGGTACCGAAACGGCTCTGGGTACGGTCGGCAAGAGTACCCATCAGCGGGTCAGTAACCACATCGAACATGCGGGCTACGAGCATCAGTACTGCCGCATCCGCAAACGAGAGTCCGAAGACATTTGTAAAAAACAGAGGAAAAGCGATAGACATCACCTTCCATACAATACCACCCGCAGCGGCATCACCCAATGCATAAGCTATTTTTTCTTTTAAACGAGCCATTGTTTTTAATTGACAATTTATAAATTACTAAAAAAGGGATTCGCTCCCCATCTATATTTGATAATACGGATGAGGAGTACGAATCCCTACAATCTTAATACCCGAAACTTATTTACTTAAAGTCTGTTTATTTTTTGCTACCAAAGCCTTGATCTTCTCTACTGAGAACTGAGTGCGATAATCATCCTTTGGTGTATTCATGCAGTAGTCTACCAATCGGTCGATGGTAGAAGTTGCCACATGCATGCGGGTATCAGAAGAAGCATAGTAGATGAATACCTTGCCATCCTCATCTGCAATCCAACCATTGGCGAAGACTACGTTCATCACATCACCGATATACTCAGGACCTTCCGGTACGAGGAGATATCCACCTGGTTCTGCAATCACCTTAGTAGGATCCTCAAGAGAAGTCATGTACATATAGAGCACATAGCGGAGACCGCTGGCACAGCCACGAACACCGTGAGCCAGATGCAACCAGCCCTTATCAGTCTTGATAGGATGAGGCCCCTCACCGTTCTTCACCTCCTGGATGGTATGATAGTGACGGGCATTGATGATCTTCTCTTCCTTGATTTCGGCATGAGTGATATCATCAACAAGAGCCCAACCGATACCACCACCAGAACCTGTATCGATGAAACCATCCTGTGGACGGGTATAGAAAGCATACTTGCCATCAACAAACTCCGGATGGAGAACCACATTGCGCTGCTGGCTCTTGGTCTTCAAGTCAGGAAGGCGCTCCCAGTTTACCAGGTCCTTGGTACGGGCAATGGCTGCAGTAGCAGTAGCAGCACTGAGGTCGCCAGGCTGTGCATCATCATGACGCTCTGCACAGAACACGCCATAGATGTAGCCATCCTCATGAGCTGTGAGTCGCATATCATAGATGTTGGTAGCAGGAACAACATCCTCCGGCATGGTGATAGGCTCATCCCAGAAACGGAAGTTGTCAACACCATTAGGACTCTCTGCCACGGCAAAGAAACTCTTGCGGTCAGCACCCTCTACACGAACAACGAGGAGATACTTACCATTCCACTTGATGGCACCCGAATTGAGCGTAGCATTCATCATGATGCGCTGCATGAGATACGGATTGCTCTTCTCATCGAAGTCGTAACGCCACTCCAATGGTGTATGTTCTGCGGTGAGGATTGGGTTCTTATACTTTTCGTAGATACCATTTCCCCACTCTACGGGTTCATTCTTACGGCTCAACAATTCCTCATAATGAGCGCGAAGTGCTTTCACTTTGTCTTGAAATGTAGTCATAATATATCTTTTTTTACTTTTTTACCTTTACAATGTCTTTGGCAAAGAGGACTTTCTTTTCCTTCTTGAATGCCTTGAAGTCCTCGACGATGGCACCATCGCCTACTCCAGGAAGATAGGCTTCCTCCTGAGGTTTATCCCAGGCATTACGCCAGAAGAGTACATAACTCAACTGATACTTCTGAAGTACAGGCCAAAGGGTTTGGGTAAACCAATCCTTCTTGCTGGAGATACCCCTGCAACCCGTTTCGGTGAGGGCAGGAATCTTGCCGACCTTCTTAGCTGCCTCCATCAGCACATCGAGCGTAGCAGCAAGGTTCTGCTGATAGTTGGCATCGCTGTTGTCGAACTCGTAGACGTCAACACCCAGCATATCCACATACTTTTCTCCCGGGAATCGCTCCAGGAATTTTTCTACCGTCTTCTCGTCGCTGAGATTTGGTGACCAAGCCCAAACGATGTTATTGCACCCTGCTTTAGTAAGTATATTTAGGGTTTTTACGTATAATTGGTTATATTGTGCAGGTGTGCAACTGCTAGTTCCCCACCAGAACCATCCGCCATTCATTTCATGCCATGGACGGAAGATGACAGGAACCAGTTTACCATCGTTTGTTTTCAAAGAAAGGATGAAATCGGAAACCTTCTTGAGCCATCCGTCGAACTTCTGTTGCTGGGCGCCTCCATCCAGGATAGCAGCTACGGCATCACCTTTCGGATCCCAGGCATTCTCGCCAGTAACCGGATTCCAAGGATGCCAACTCAAAGTAACGATGCCTCCTCTCTCATTTTGGGCAATGATTTCTTTTCGCATACGATCGAAAGATACGCCATCAAGGTTTTCCTTGCTGTCGAGCTCTAGCTTACCGAGATCAAAGCCCATCACAGCAGGATAATCACCTGTAGTGAGTAATACATCGCTCTTTCCTTCATCCCATTTCCAAGTAGTACCATACACCGGATCATCCTGATGTCCGAGCATGATTCCCTTGTTCAGTAATTTCTGCAGTCTAACCTTCAATTGCTCTGCCGGAGTATTGCAACATTGCTTTTTACCCTTGCAGCTGGAAGTATTGGCAGTCTGGACTGATGCGCCCGTAACGCCATCAACCTGTGCCACAGCTCCTTGCATCGCCATGAGGCAAGCTGCACCAATCAAAATTCTTTTTCCTATCATATATCTATTTCTTTAATTGCTGAATAATCCAAGCCTGCCATTCATCCCACTGCTCCTGATACCAGTAATGACCGGTCATCTGGTACAGACTCAAGGTCTTAGGCGCTTTTACCGAATTATAAAGTCCGTAAGACGATGTTGGCGGAACCACCTCATCATTATAACCGAAACTGTACCAGCCAGGAACGGTGATACGACGGGCGAAGTTGACGCCATCATAATAGCGTGCACCTTCGAGTCTTGCCTTTTCCAAATCTGTAAGTTTCTGCTCTTTCCATGCAGCCCCCTGTGCCTTGTCTTCCTTATAGAAATAGTGAGGCCAGCCGCCTGCAACTCCGTGAATCTCAGCTTCATAATCACACATAGCATCATGAACAGGAGCCAGGAATGTGATTCGCTTATCGAGAGCTGCCACAGCGATGGAAAGGAATCCACCCTGTGAAGAACCCGTTACACCGATAGTCTTTCCGTTCCACTCAGGGAGCGAAGCAATATAATCCACGCCACGAACAGCACCGGTTACTACCCGCCTGTAAGCATTGCGATAAGGATTCTCGAGATTGGTATCCCAGTAACCATTCAGTTCGCCATTGGCAAGATCATCATAAATTTTCTGCTGCATGGTAACAGGAACACCATGAATACCGATTTCCAGTACGATGCATTCAGCAGGAGCCGTATAAGTATCGCCGGCATAAGGGCGTACACCCGCACCAGGTACACGGAGCAAAGCCGGATACTTACCTTCTTTTACCGGGACACTCAGGATGCCATACATCTTAGAGCCCCATCGGTTGTTGTTATAACTTATTTCATATACATTCTTATCCTTGGTACAACGCTCAGGCAGAAGCACCTTGGTAGGATTGAGGTCATTCTGTCTTGCCTCATCCAGTGCCTTCTTCCAGAAAGCATCGAAATCCTTAGGTTCCTGTGCGAAAGGCTGGATCTTCTCTGGAGAGAAACCTGCCGTGCAAAGTCCCTCGTAATCCTTGCCATCAACATGAGCGATAACCTTGAGACGATAGAAGCCCGGTCTGTTCAGACTGCCGCACCATTTCATGGTTCCGCCCTTGAGAGTAGTACTTTTCTTCACCTCCGGAAACATTGCCGGACCGGCTTCATAATCAACCTTCACCTGGTTGAGTAGCGTACCGCTCTTTCTCACATTCACCGTGAAGTTAGCCTTCTCGCCTACCCGGTAATTCCAGTCCTGATGGTCAGGAGTTACCGTTACCACGATGTTGTTTCCTCTGATTTGTGCGCTGAGGCTTGAAGTCCCCAGCACACTCATCAGAACACCTATAATTATTAACCTAAAAACAAGCTGCTTCATTGTTCAATTGTTATTAATTTATTGCTAATTGTTTATTTCCTGTTTTACGGCTGCAAAGATACTGCAAATTTTCGAACTTCTCATGTATTTTTTTGCTCAATAAACATACTTTTCTTCAAAGATGAAAAAAGTGCTTTTTATAATCCAATGATACTAAATTATATTAAGATACGCGAACATTATATATAATATAGCTCTCAACGGAATCTATTGATTCCAAACTTCTTTTCCGAGAAAAGAAACATAGCTTACCTGATGTTTGGCAGAAACCAGGGAGAACCGATTGAGGAGCATTACTATACTCCATATCCTGGTGTATCGAACAAAAAGACTCATGGGTTCATGGAAATGATAAATGATGAAGTTTGTGTTTTCCTGGAAAAGCTAAACGGACTATATCTTGAACATTAATCAATGTTCGAAACGGATAAAATCAAAAAGAGAGGGCATTACATACCCTCTCTTTTTGATTGAAACTGCCAAGAAATTCAGGGGTTTTCTTTCAAAAAGAAGGAAAAGAAAAAAAATCATCCCCCTCTGGTTCTTCATTTAAGTGAAGTTTATCTGGAGTTCAAATGAGGCTCACTTGATTCTGGGCAGGATGTATCTAAAATTACGTCGCGACGTATCTGGAGCTGCGTCGGGACGCATCTGTTACTGCGTCGGGACGTACCAGATGCTACGTCGGGACGCAATTTCGGGAACAGCATTGGAGATTATACGGGAAAAACAGCATCAAAAACACCGCTAAAAATCACCAAAAACGCCTGAGTATCGCTATTTTTATGGCAATATATGGCAGATTATGGCAATTAAAAAGCTATTGCAATATCGGGACATTCTCATAATCAAACAGTTAACGAACTATATGGCAATTCTTTTACGAAAAAACATAAAAGTATTATCATAAAAAGTCAAACAAAAAAAAGAGGGTGCACCATGAACAGATGGTACACCCTCCTAAAACAACTAACAATTTCACTAAACTTATAACTTACCAATCTTCTTCATTCTGTCTACATGCGTCTTTACTACATCCAATGTAGATTTATCGGTAGAGAAAACGGAGTTCAGACCTTGCGCCTCCTGAGCAGGATCACCGGTGTAGTCATCACCTACCTGCCACTGCTCATGCTTAGGATTGGCAAAGCCGCCCCATCCCCAGAAGTTGCAACCGGCAAAGTAACCGCCAGATGCAGCATTGTCGCCAACAAGACTGAACACATACTTATAATATCCATCACGTGCTTCTGTTGTAGAAGAAGTTGAGAAAGAGAAACCATCACGAGGATAGCCGAACTCCTCCATCACCAATGGCTTCCTGATACGTCCGCATACCTCAAGATGTTCATCAATATACTCCTTTGTGTTCTGGCAGGAGATTCCCAAATCTTCCTGCAAATGGTCTTTTCTCGCCCAACTCCAGTTGTATGGCCAAAGATGAATGTTGCAATAATCCACATTCTTGTCGGCACAGATCCGTTCCCAACAGTTCAGTTCACCTTCACATCCCCATTTACCTTCGCTACCGATAGAAATCAGATGATTCTTATCGAGCGAACGGATCAGCTTGCTCGCTTCACCCAGCCACTTTTCGAAAGCAGGCAACTGCTCTTTGCTGAAAGCACGAGGCTCATTACCTATCTGCCATGACATGATAGCCGGGTCGTCCTTATACTTCTTCTTTGTATATCTGTTGGTTCTCGTAAGTATGAATTTCACATAATCATAGAAAAGCTGATGCGCCTTTTCGCAGGATGCATATTTGGCGACGAAGTTCCTGAAGGCAGAATAGCCGTCGATACTAGGAAGCGGAGCCTTACCAAAACCAGCCTGCTCCAGATAATAGCCATAACCGCCACTCCATTCCCAGGAATTGTTCAGATAGAGCACGGCCAGCATCTTGCGTTTGCCCATCTCCATCAGCAGATAGTCGAGACCGGCAAGAATCGTATCATTATAAACGCCAGGTGCTTCCTGCAGCGTCGGCTCCACCTTGGTCTTCACTCCTCGCTTTCCATCAGAGCCCACCAGGATGCGGAGATTGTCAATGCCCATCTCCTTCATCTTATCGAGTTCCCTACAGAGACGTTCACGGTTGCCGCCCTGTCCTTCTGAACCGAGGATTGCACCATACCAGAAATTGGTACCTACATAATAATAAGGTTTACCGTTGCGAACGAAATGTCCGTCCTTCACCTGCACAAAGTTTGACTTCGCAGAGATATTGCATGTAGCCAATGCCATCATCAATAAAACAAATATCTTCTTCATTTATTATTTAAGTTTACAGTTTAAAGATTCATTTTCGGTTGCAAAGATACTAAATAAGGGCAAAAAAGCATGATACTTTTTTGCCCTTTTTACATATAAATCTAAACTATGCTTATTTATTATTGCTTTTTCTCTATTTTTCTAAGGTTTCGGATAGATTTTCAGGTAATCTTCCATCCCTTCGGCTGCTCCCTGCATCACACCTTTAAATATATAGGAGTCAGAAACTACCTGCTTCTTTCTGTCGAAGATGGTCATGTGAGGAAGAGGCTGCACATTGATATCCCAGACGTATGGGATAAGTCCAGCCTTCATCATTTCGGCAGTCACAGCACCATACCATGCCATCATACTCTCATTGTGCTTCTCCTGATTACCACCGAAGAGAGAGGCATCCTTACGGTTGGCACCATATTCACCGATGACTACCGGATACCCCTGGTCAACAAACTTACGTTTCATCTTCATCATCAGATTGGTGATATACTGGTAGGCATCCACATTCTTATTATTATACCAGATGGTGTTTATGGTTCGTCCCTGGTCATCGGCAGGCGCATGTCCTTTCCAATAAAGAGCCACCTTGCCCCAATCGGCATCTTTGTCCATCAAGGTAAATATATAAGGATCGTAGAAATGAACCTCTGCCATCAGACGGTTCTTCGCATTATCTTTCAGACGGGTGATGCCGTAAGAATCCTTGGCTGCCAAATCAATCTCGGTCTTTGGAGTCTGTACGATGAGCACACGGCTGGCATTATTACCACCGGTAGCACGGACGGCATCGATAAACACCTGTTCGTATGCCAGGAGACGGTCGGCAAACTCCTTACTATCAGGAGCCAGCATGTCGCCTTGAACCTGCGGACTGGCGCCTCCCACTCCCGGTTCGTTGAGGGCAGCAAAGAGAACCCGCTGGTCATACGTCTTGAATTCCTTTGCTATATTCGTCCACTGCTTGCGGAACATCTCCTTATATTCTGTCACATTCGCCCCACTGGTAAAGGCATCATGTTCCATCCATCCGCCATCCCAGTGTTCGTTGATGATGACACAGAGACCGGCATTGAGACCATAGTTTACGATTTCCTTGATTCGTTTCATCCAGACAGGATTTATGGTCATATTCTCCTTATCCGTAAGATGTCCAGCCACCCAGGATGTAGGGATGCGAAGACTGTTGAACCCCTGCTGTTTCAAACTCCGGATATAGCTCTCTGTAGTCTTATCATTCTGCCATGAAGTTTCCGACTTCAGTCCTGCCTGATTGGTAAAGACATCATTCTAGTCGCACGCCTCCATCGTATTACCCAGGTTGACTCCTGGAGCCATATAGTGAGCCAGTTCGGTAGCCGTGAGTTTCATTTTCGAGATACGGTCATCCACAGGTTTAACCTGTGCGCCAGCCCAAGCAAAATGAGCGGCAGCCAATATAATCATAACTATCTTCTTCATATATCAATCTAACATATTATCGGGTTTTGAAGTTATCATGTTGCAAAGATAGCGAAAAAACTGTAGCGTGAATGTATACTTTTGATAAAAGGATAAGTATATTATGTTAGGATGTACGATATTTGCACAAAAAAAGGACGCACATCAGAGAAAAATTCCTCTGATATGCGCCCACACCTACTTTATATCAAACTAGTTTAATTAACATGATATTTTATCAACCCCGGCATCGGAGCTTTCAATATCTGGGAAATCTTGAGATGAAACTCATCCTCCATCACATTTCTCAAAGGTGATTCAAAGTAATGAGCTATGCTTCCAACAAAACCAAGCATCGGGATTTCTTCTTCCAAGGATGAATGCCATGCCTTCATGCCTGGCTCCAACTGGCTTATATCCTCGGTGCTCGCCTTGACATATTTAATATAAGGTGTGAGATTCTTTGCGTAGAACTGATTAAAACTCTCCAGTATCATACGATAGAGAGCCATCGCTTCATTCAGTTCGTCAGTCCCGTTCTCGTGTTTCTCACCTTCTGCTATCTGTTCTGAGATAAAAGGACAGATGGAAGCCAGAAAGCGATTGGCAAGCGGCTGTCTGTACACCTTATTAATAATAGTAGGATAATCCAAGCCTGACCAGGCAAGATATTTATTCTTTAGCGATACAGACAATGTGCCCTTGAAGATACCATTGAGAAAAAGTTTGCCGATTACTGCCCCACTACCCTCATCACCCAGGATATATCCCAACGGAGGCGTGTTCATCACAATCTTCTCTCCATCGTAAAGACAACTGTTGGCACCGGTTCCCAAAATACAGGCAATACCCGGTTTCTTGCCAAAGAGGGCACGGGCTGCTCCCAGCATATCACCTTCTGCCTCAACCTTGGCTTCGGGAAAAGACTGCTGCAAGAGTGATTTCATGCGAGACTTCATCGCCTCGGTTACTCCACTGCCATAAAAGAAAACCTGCTGAGGCTGCTCTGACAGAACAAGTTCCTTACACAATACATCCAATATCTCGGCATCACTCTGATGAATCGGACTGATGCCCTGCGTCTTACAGGTAACCATCACGTTACCCTGTTCATCAACCAGAGCCCAATCGGTCTTGGTACTGCCACTATCTGCTATGAGTATCTTCATATTCTTATCTGATTAATTAACATATCCTTTGACGTTGCAAATGTAATCAATTTATATGAAAAATGCAAAAGATAACCCTAAAAATCGAACGTAAAGATGCTAATATATCAAAAAAGGCGATTTTCTCTTTGCTTTTTCACGAATTATTAATAACTTTGCAGTCAAATTTACTAAATATGAAGAAGAGACTATACATCATAATTCTGCTGATGGTGGCATTCGTGCTGCCAAGCAACGCAGTGCTCAAGGAAGCCAACCTGGACACAACACTCTATATGCTGCGTACAGAATTGACCAACTATCACATAGACTTGGAGAAACAGAACCAAGCTGCCAAGGCTCAACAGTTGGCTGTGATTCAGGAACTCATCAGTATTGTGAAACAGGCTGACCAGAACTCCATCATGCTCTATTCGCAGCGCAATGGGTATATTTTCGACATGACGTATGCCTGTCATGAGGCTACAGAGCAGTTTAAGAAGTTTAAGTCGAAGGCTGTTCCTTTCCGCCAGATGATCAAGAAGAACAATGTTGAGGTGGCTCGTTTCGATTCGCTCATCAACTATCTCTACGGCATGAACACCATGTTTCTCAGCGAAGAAGCACAGGTGAACCGAAACGTAGACCTGACTCTGGCAGTCAATATCCGCCGCCAGCTGGTAGAGAAACAGAAACAGTTGCAAACCTATGTGCAGGCTTACGACCGAACCGACCGTAAGTTACAGGCGCTCAACGACTATGCCAACCGCAGATACGAAGATATCCAGAACAGCATCTTCAATAATGGAGACGACAACTATCTGCGTATACTCCGCAATATCAGCATGAACTATAAGGAGGCGAAGACATCTGTAACCGAGAAATACAAGCCCGTACCGGGCATGATGTCGCAATGGGATGTTCGTATCATCTTCATTCTCTTTGGTATCATCGTCTTCTGGGGACTAATCTCCATCTTCCTCAATCTCTTTACCATCCGCATCGTGATTACCCAACTCATGAAGCATGGTATGTTCGAGAACAGAAAGGAAAGTTTTATGGCAAAACGACCATGCCTTATCATGGCGATGACGGTAGTAACCTTCGCATTCATCCTGGGTATCGTAAGAATGGCGGTTACCCAGAACTTCGTGATTATGGCAAGCCAGCTGCTGGTAGAATATTCCTGGCTAGTTGGCGTCATCCTGGTATCTATCCTGCTACGTGTAGACAACGATAAGATCAAGAATACCTTCCGTATCTATTCACCATTGATGCTGGTAGGTTTCATCGTTATCGTGTTCCGTATCATCCTGATACCAAACGACCTGGTAAACCTCATCTTTCCACCAGTCCTTCTGCTCTGCGCTCTCTGGCAGTGGAATGTGATTGGCAGAAAGCACAACCAGGTATTACGCACCGACAAGACATACGCATTCATATCGCTTGCCGTATTCGGAGTAAGTACCATTTTTGCCTGGACAGGTTTCACACTGCTTGCCGTCCAGCTTATCATCTGGTGGACCATGCAGCTTACCTGCGTGCTTACCATCACCTGCTGCGAAGGATGGCTCAGCGTATATGCCAAGCGTAAGAAGTTGGCTGACAAGGCGATTACCGACAAATGGCTGTATCGCTTTATCTATAAGGTATTGCTCCCTATTTCAGGCGTACTCTCGTTCATCATCTCTATCTATTGGGCTGCAGATGTATTCAACATGAGTGATACGACATGGGAGATATTCAACAAGGATTACATCAAGACCAGTAACTTCACTGCATCGCTTTTCAGTATTTCAGAGGTAGCTTGTCTGTACTTCCTGTTCAACTACATCAACATTACTTCTGTAGATTTCATGCGTCATCACTTCGAGAAGGCAGACCCGGCGTCGGCTGCTTCAAAGATTGTGATGTTCAAGAACGTGATGCAGGTGATTATCTGGGGTATCTGGCTGCTGATAGCCCTGAATGTGTTCCAGGTAGGAAAATCATGGCTGCTAGCTATCTTTGCCGGTTTATCAACTGGTCTGGGTTTTGCATCAAAGGATATTCTCGAGAACATCTACTACGGCATCTCTCTGATGATGGGCCGTGTGAAGGTGGGTGACTATATTATCTGTGATGGCACTCGTGGTAAGGTAAGCAGTATCAGTTATACCTCTACGATGCTGGAGGCTACCGACGGTTCGGTCATAGCCTTCCAGAACTCGCAGCTCTTCTCGAAGAACTACAAGAACATGACCAAGAATCATGGTTATGAGCTGGATATTCTGGAGGTAGGTATTGCTTATGGCAGCAATGTGAAGGAAGTGAAACAGATTCTGATTGATGCCCTCATGAAACTGGACTGTATCTATCAGGACAAAGGGGTGAAGGTGTTACTGAAGAGTTTCGATGACAGCTGCATCACCCTCAAGATTGTTGTATGGGTCAACGTGCTTACCCAAGCCATCGATGATGCCACCATCATGGAGTGCATCTACGATACGCTCAACGATCACAACATCGAGATTCCGTTCCCACAGCGTGAAATTACAATTAAACAAGTTAATAATTAACAGTTTACAGTTAATAGCAGGTTTACTCCCTATTAACTATAAACTATAAACTATAAAAAAATATGGCAACATTCATAGCAGGTCCTTGCGTCATTGAGTCAATGGAACTATTGGAAACAGTAGCTCAGGAACTCGTCCGCATCAACGAAAAGTTAGGAACCCAAATCATATTCAAGGCTTCATTCGACAAAGCCAACCGTACCAGCATCCACTCTTTCCGTGGTCCAGGACTGGAGAAAGGACTCCAGATGCTGGGAGATATCAGGAAGAAGTACAACCTTCAGGTTACAACAGATATTCATGAGAGTTATCAGGCTTCAGCAGCAGGCGAAGTATGTGATATTCTCCAGATTCCAGCCTTCCTCTGCCGACAGACCGACCTTCTGGTTTCTGCAGCTAAGACAGGCAAAACCGTCAACATCAAGAAGGCACAGTTCCTGAGCGGAAGAGATATGAAATATCCTGTAGAAAAGGCTTTAGAGAGCGGTGCCAAAGAAGTTTGGCTCACAGAACGCGGCAACTGTTTCGGCTATAACAATCTCGTGGTAGATTTCAGAAACATCCCTGACATGAAGGAGATTGTGCCAAATGTCATCATGGACTGTACCCATAGCGTTCAGCGCCCGAGTGCAGGTGACGGCAAAACCGTAGGCGACCGTAAGTTCGTTCCAGCAATGGCAAAGGCGGCTAAAGCTTTCGGAGCTACCGGCTACTTCTTTGAAGTACATCCAGCCCCAGACCAGGGCAAGAGCGATGCTGCCAATATGCTGGAATTAAACAAGTTGGAATCACTTATAGAAGAACTCCTGTAAGTGAAAAACGAAGAAAAAACGTTCGGCGTCCGAAGGGAAAGCCAATTCAAATGATTTAGAAATGACCGATAAAAATAACAATATAGATGATAAGATTGTTCGCGGTTATGGCGAACAGGCTCTTAGAAACGAGGCGCAGGCCATTCTCGACCAGATACCTTATCTGGATGACAACTTTGAGAAAGCTGTAGCCATGATGTATCAATGTCAAGGCAAGATTATCGTTACAGGTGTGGGCAAGAGTGGACACGTAGGTGCCAAGATTGCCGCTACACTTGCCTCTACAGGCACACCAGCCTTCTACATCAATCCACTGGATATCTATCACGGCGACTTAGGTGTGATGACCGACAAGGATGTGGTTCTGGCACTGAGTAACAGCGGTCAGACCGATGAACTGCTTCGTTTCATCCCGATGGTACTCCACATGAATATTCCTATCATTTCCATCACCGGAAATCCAGATTCCCTGCTGGCAAAATACTCCAACCATCATATCACCGTAAAGGTAAAGAAGGAGGCTTGTCCGCTGAACCTAGCCCCTACCAGCAGTACTACTGCAGCATTGGCTATGGGTGATGCACTGGCTATCGCCCTGATGCAGGTACGCCACTTCAAGCCTCGTGACTTTGCACAGTTCCATCCTGGTGGAGAATTAGGCAAACGACTGCTGACCACAGCAGAAGATGTGATGCGCAGCGATGATATGCCTATCATTCCTAAGGAAATGCACCTGGGCGAGGCTATCATCCACGTAAGCAAGGGCAAACTGGGATTGGGTATCTCATTGGATGAAGACAACCACGTTATCGGACTTATTACCGATGGTGATATCCGACGCGCCATGGAGAAATGGCAGGCAGAATTCTTTAACAAGACTGTAAGCGACATCATGACCACCACTCCGAAAATGGTGACTCCGAAGACGAAGATTTCGGAGATTCAGCGCATCATGCACAAATATAAGGTGCATACGGTACTGGTTGTAGACAAGGATAATCATCTGAAAGGTATCGTAGACCACTATGCCTGCATGGTATAAATTTTTAGGCACGGATTACACAGATTACACGGATTTATAGATAACACGGTTATAGATAAGATGAGATATTTTTTATTAATAGCGACATTATGGCTGTCTTGTTCGCTGTGCAGCGCACAGACTAGCGATTCATTGATTGTTAATCAGCTTCGTGGGAAAGGTGTCAGCTTTTCTCACGATAATTCAGTAACCCTACTGATGAACGGTCAGGAAAAGTTTGATGATATGTTCCAGGCAATCCGACAGGCTAAACATAGTGTACACCTGGAATACTTCAACTTTCGCAACGACAGCATCGCCTCCCTCCTCTTCGACCTACTAGCTCAGAAAGTCAAGGAGGGTGTAAAGGTGAGAGCCTTATATGATGGTTTCGGAAACTCTTCCAACAATAAGCCTCTGCGAAAGAGACATCTCAAGAAAATCCGTGCCAACGGCATAGAGATTTATGAATATAAGCCCCTGAAGTTTCCATGGGTACATGCAATCTTCAACCGTGATCACCGTAAAATCGTAATCATTGACGGACAGATTGCCTACACAGGCGGTATGAACGTTGCCGACTATTATATAAAAGGTACGAAGGTTGTAGGAGAATGGCACGATATGCACTGTCGCATCGACGGAAGCGAGGTGAATACCCTGCAGAAGATATTCCTCAAAATGTGGAATAAGGTGAGCGGACAGAATGTGCACAGCACTGAGTTCTGGAGATATAAGAAGAAGGATTATCTGGTAGAGAATCTCAAGCCAGATACGACAGCAACAGCCTACAGAAAGATGGTCGGCATCATTAATCGTGAGCCTCATATAACAAAGGATATCATCCGATATTTTTATGTGAATGCAATCAATGATGCACAGGACAGCATCAAGATCATCAGCCCCTACTTCACCTTGAGTCATAAACTCAAAAAGGCATTGAAGAATGCTGTGAAAAGAGGAGTGAAAGTAGAAATCATGCTCTCTACCAAGAGCGATATTCCGCTGACTCCTGACTGCGGTTTCTATAATGCCCACAAACTGATGAAGGCAGGATGCAATGTTTGGATGTACACACGGGGCTTCCACCATACCAAGATTATCATGGTAGACGGCAAGTTCTGTACCGTTGGCAGTGCCAATCTCAATGCCCGAAGCCTGCGCTGGGACTATGAAGAGAATGCAGTGATTGTGGATTCTTGCACTACCCAACAACTGGTACAGCTCTTTGATGGGGAAAAGAAAGACAGTTTCTTACTCAATGAGAAGAACTGGAGAGAGTGGCGTACGGGCTGGCAAAGATTCAAAGGATGGTTTGCCGCAAAGGTACTCACTCCATTCTTGTAAAAACAAGATATAAGTATAACCCAACTTTCACTAGCAGAAGTAAAATAAACAGAGATGAATGAAGAAATGATGAAAGCCATGGCTGGCAAACAGATGCCGGAAATGGCAATAGTAGAGAGCAATACACTCGCCGCAATGGGACTCAGACAACTGCTTGAGTCAGTGATGCCCATGATGAAAATCTCGACCTTCGGTTCGTTCCGTCAGTACGAGGCAAACAATCCTGACCACTTTGTTCATAGTTTTGTATCTATGCACATTGTACTGGAACACCGTTACTTCTTCACACAGGGCAACAGGAACCACCACGTGATCGTTCTAACACCCAGCAACGATCCCAATTCGCAACTTGCAGAATTTCATTGTCTCTGCGTCAATGTACCAGAAGGATACCTGATAAAAGAGTTTCTCAACCTGCAGCATTCCGGTCATCCTCATGGCGAACATATCCCTGCCATGCCCCCTGTCACTCAGGAAAAAGTTCTGTCGGATAGAGAAATAGAGGTATTATCTCTGGTAGCACAAGGGAAAATCAACAAAGAGATAGCCGACCAACTCTGTATCGGACTGACTACTGTGATTACCCATCGCAAGAAAATACAGGAAAAACTGGGATTAAAAAGTGTGTCATCACTCACTATTTATGCTGTGATGCATGGTTTTGTTGACATCAATATGATCTAGCCTTCACCATAAATAGTGATGCAGAATCATCACATACCTAAATATAATGATAGCGCCTTCCCCTCATGTGAGAGGAAGGCGCTATCATTTTAGGAAAAATAACATTATTTAAACAGATATTCCACAGATAAGCTACAGCTTTACAGAAGAAATATCAACCAAATTGTTCACGATGGCATAAATTGTAAGACCTGCTGGAGAGTGAATCTGAAGCTTTCGGGCGATGTTTCTGCGATGCGTAATGACCGTATTGATAGAGATAAACAGGTGGTCAGCAATCTCCTTGTTGGTCATTCCCTGAACCAAAGCAACAATCACATCTTTCTCACGGTCGCTCAACTGTTCATCGCTCATCGGAGTCTGATTAATCATGCTCGAAATCTTGGCACTCACATCGTTCTGCTTCAGTTTACGCTCTGCATTTCTTACTGCAGGAATAAAGATTTCTTCCTCAACCTCAGAATGATGTTTCAGCCATTCCTCATTATTATATATATCATAAAGAGTGGCGCTGAGCTGATTATTATGCAAGCCATCAGAAGGCAAATACTTGATAATGATACTCTTGAGTTCCTTTAACTTCAAATCTACCTGAGCATGGTGCTTCGAGAAGGTTTCTATATCAAAGTTTGCATTGGCATTACCATCTATAAGTGCCTGAACATAAGGGAATACCATTCTTTCCTCATACTTCATGTGATTGGTGATGCTATGGGCATAGTCATCATAAAGCTTGAGGATAAGGCGCGCCAGATTATCCTTTTCATCCAGCGCTTCAACCAGTTCCTTACGGATAAACGGCAACTGGAAATCTATGTAATAGGCATGCGATGCTTTGAGATAATGCAATAGGGTCGGCAGCGACAGGCGGTCAGCATCGTCATACTCCTTGTAACCATTAATCGTCAAGTTAACCACGGACAGGAAAGTATAGGTATCCACCTGCTGTTCTTCGCAAACTTCGCACACAGTTTTATCACCAAAGCCCAGGTTGATACCGAAGCTGCCGAGGCTCTGTAAAATGTTATAATTGTCTCTAATGATGCTGATCATCTTGTCATCAGCTTCATACATCTTCTGATTTTTCATCTTTCTTTATCCTTAAATGAAAACATCCTTGTATCAAGAACATTCATAATGTTTCTATTTCGGTTGCAAATATACAAAAAAGTTTCGAAACTCGCAATACCTAAAAATGGGGATGCGCCAGTTTACCGATTTTTAGGTATTGCAAGATATTTTAAAACTCTGTAACTTTGCACCCAAAATCGAGAAAGAGCGCGGTGATGATTGCCACTCCCGAGCGGCAGAGCTGCGTAATTCCTTATCATGCCTCATGGCTTTAAGGAGATACTAGGCCTCTAAAGTATCGAGACCGCAAGCAGACATCCGCGCTCTTTCCTTTATATAAAATTATACGATAACAATAATTTCAAAATATTAAAGATGAACAGTTTAAGAATTGGATTGATGTCCGCTGTCCTCGTTGCCGGTTTGGCAACGGCAAGTGCACAAACAGTGGCTGCCGATAGTGTGATGCAGCATGTAAACGGCAAGCGCCTCAGCGTGGGTGGTTATGGCGAGGTTGCCATGAGCCGCAACTTCTATAGCGACGCAGGAAAACGCTACTCTAACGCCACCGCTTATAAAAACGCACCCGACCACGGACGCTTCGACATTCCTCATGCAGTAATCTACCTGGGTTACGACTTCGGAAAGGGATGGTCCATGGGTACTGAAATTGAGTTTGAACACGGAGGTACCGGACAGTCTATCGAATACGAGGCAGAGGAGGCCATCGAGTATGAACAAGAGGTAGAGAAAGGTGGCGAGGTGGAACTCGAACAGTTCTGGATTCAGAAATCATTCGGTCGATGGGCTAACATCAAGGCTGGACACATCGTTGTACCTGTAGGTCTTACCAATGCCTATCACGAACCATTGAATTTCTTTACTATTTATCGTCCGGAAGGAGAAAACACCATTCTTCCTTGTACATGGCACCAGACTGGTATCAGTTTCTGGGGAAAGAGCGGTAAGTTCCGCTACGAGGCACAGTTTCTGGCCGGTTTGAACGCCTACCGTTTCAGTCGCAGCAACTGGATTCAAGGCGGTGCCAAGAGTCCATACGAGTTTGAGGTAGCCAACAAATATGCCGTTGCTGCCCGTGTAGATAACTACAGTATTCCTGGTCTGCGCATCGGACTGAGCGGTTACTACGGCAAGGCGATGGGCAACACCACCCCACAGGATACCCAACACAAAAACATCAAGGGAAACGTATATGTAGGTGCCTTCGACTTCACCTACAACAAGTACAACTGGAAGATTAGAGGCAACGTGGATTATGGCTATGTAAGCGATGCTACAGCCATTACCAGCATTGTATATCCTGGTACGGCTAACGTCAAGCCTAATGAATCAGGCAGCGGCAAATACTTCGGCTGTCATGCCATCGCTACCATGGTGGAAGCAGGCTATGATGTCTTCTCTCAGATTTCCAAGTTGCGTGAAAACAACCAGAAGCTGTATGTGTTCGGTCATTTCGAGTATTACGATTCATCCGTTCACAATACCACCGCCAAGTGGACCAACCGCAAAATTGTGGCAGCAGGTATCAACTACTTCCCTCTCCCACAAATCTGTGTGAAAGCTGAATACAACCAGCGCATCTTCCACTCTAAGTACAACAATGAGCCAGCCGTGAACATCGGCATCGCTTATCAGGGCTTCTTCCTCTAATCCAGGTGAAAAGAGCCGTTTCATAGAATAATAATTATCATATTCAAACATAAAAAACAAAGAAACATGAAAAAGATTTTCCAGAAGGCATTCTTGTTCGTAGCAACAATGACCTTATCTTTGGGTTTCGCTTCTTGTAGCGATGATGATGGCCCAGTAACAGAGGGTAACGTAGTTCCAGCAACAGAATTATCAGCAGTTGCCAACACTTATGTAAACGACATTATCAATCCTACCTACAAGGATTTGAGAGGCAACGCTAAGGTTCTGAAGGATGCATGCGACAAGGCATACGCCAACGCCAAGGCTGGCAACTTGAGCGATGCAGATATCACCGATGCCTGCGAGGCTTTCAAGAACGCTCGTCGTGAATGGGAGCGCAGTGAGGCATTCCTCTATGGTGCAGCAGCCAACAACGAGATTGACCCACACATCGACTCATGGCCACTCGACCACGACCAGATGGTAGAGGCACTCAACAACCAGAACATCATCGCCGGAATCCAGGGTTCAAACCCAGCTCAGTTTATCTATACCGAGAACAAGAACTTCGACTCTGTAATCGGTTTCCACGGATTGGAGTTCGTACTCTTCCGTAATGGAGCCGCACGTACTGCAGCCATGCTGAACAACAACGAGACAGAAGAGGGCATGACCACCGTAAAGGGTATCGACGAGTTGGCATTTGCTGCCGCTGTAGCTGGCGACATCTACAACATGACTTCACTCCTCCAGTATGGTTGGAATGGTGATGCAACCCTCGGTTCTTGGTTGACAACCAATTGCAAGTGGGTGGTTGATGGTCTTGCTGGTCTGGAGGAGAGTGCTGGTGCCCTTTCTTCTGCAGGTATCGGTTACGGTCAGTTCTTCCTCAATGCCACAGGCGACAAGGCTTGGTTCCCTACATGGCAGGAGACCTTGGAGAATGTATTCGTAGGCGGCTGCTCAAGCATCTGCCAGGAGGTTTACACCCAGAAGCTGGGTCAGGCTTACCGTGTAGCTACCGGTCATGGCGGTACAACAGAGGATGGCGAAGCTGAATCTCGCGACTACATTGAGTCACCATACAGCAAGCGTTCATTCATCGACTATCAGGACAACATCTACTCTATCAAGAACTCTCTCTATGGTACACGTCATGTAACTGCTACAACTCCTGTTGCTAATTCATTGATGACTATCATGAAGAAGTACAACTACAGTGGCTACAACGCATTGAATACAGCTCTTGATGAGGCTATCGCAGCATTGGAGTCTGCCAAGAAGAGCGGTATCGCCTTCGTGGATGATCCAGCCAATGCTCAGGTAAAGACTTGCATCGACAAGATCAACACCCTGGACGACGAGTTGAACAATGCGGGTGCCTGGTTCCGCGCCTTGAAGGTTTCCAAGTAATTTATCCATTACAGCAGAAACAACAGGAATAAAGGATTACGTAGCTTTGCTTTCTTCAATAGAAGCGAAGCTACGTCATTTGGGTTAAATATAATATATCACAAAGAAAATACATTATGAATAAGAATTTTAAGAATTACGCCTACCTGTCGTTCGCCCTGGCTTTGGCTACGACAATGGCTAGCTGTTCTGACGATGACAACAAAGTTGAAATTCAGGAAACAGATGCCGCATACGTAGGTAAGGAAGTGGGTAACTTTACTGCAGATGAGTGGTATCCAGGTGGTAAGCTGGGTACAACAGAGAACACTGGTTCCAGCAGTTACTCTGACCAGACCCCTGTCGTAGATAACGATCCAGAACTCTTCAAGCAGTTCTTTATCGGCGAGCAGATATTCGAGCGCCAGTATTCATGGAACACCGGTGCCTTCAAGGGCTTGGGTCCTGCTTCTGTACGCTCATCTTGCTTTGACTGCCACCCAGAGTATGGTCATGGCAAGCGCAAGGCACAGTATGAAACCCGCTATGGTAACGGTAATGGTTATCTGCTCGTAGTTTATCATCCTGTAGATGGTGCCAACAGCAATGATGGTGGCTATGTAGCTGAGGTTACAGGTATGCCTCAGACACAAGCACAGTCTCCATTCTTGCCACCTATCGATGAGAGCAAAATCAATATGAGTTGGGAGCACGTCAACAAGATGGAAACAGAAGAGATACCATCCATGCAGTTCCCTGATGGCGAAAAGTTTGATTTGATTTATCCTGAGATTTCTATCCCTAAGAGTGCCTTCAACACCAGTCCTACTCCATACGAAACCGGCAATGGTGCAGTAGCTGTAAGATTGGAATCTACCATCGGTATTGGTGGTACAGGACTGGTAGATGCCATTCCTAACGAAGCTATCAAGGCACAGTATGCATCAGAGGCATCTTACTTCAAGAAAGCTGGACTTGACGTAAAAGAATACATCAATCCATCATTTTGGGATGCCGACAAGAATGACTTTACCGACGGAGCATACTATACAACATTTGGTAGAGATAGCAAATACGCTATTGGTGGCGTGCATGCAGATGGCAGCACATTCGATCCAAACACCTCTGAATTGAACAAAAAGATTGTCAAGCGCTTCACTTATGCCTTGACCCGTGGTAGTTTACAGGATGGTCCTGGTGCTAACGCTATCTGGAACATCACCAATGTTACCCGTCAGGATCGTCCTTGCCTCTATACCACGACCCCTTGGGCAAAGGCAATGTCAGAGAATACGGATGTGATTGCAGCCATCAAGAAGGACCCTACCTCTCCATATTATGCAGATGGTACTGACGAGGGAATCAAGGAAGCAGTAGTAAACCTGTTGGATCCAAAAACCAACCAGTTTGACAACCAATGGCACAACTTCAAGCCTGAGCAGAGCATGGACGATTTCTATGCCTTCATGGTATGGCATCGTGGACTTGCAGTACCTCGTGCCCGCAACTTGAATGATTCACAGGTACAGCAAGGTAAAAAACTCTTCATGGAATGGGGCTGCGCCAACTGTCACAAGCCATCATGGAAGACCGGTGACGATAACTACGTAACATCCAAGTACATCGCCGACAAGAAGTTGCCTCGTTATCAGAACCAGACCATTTATCCATATTCTGACTTCATTCAGCACAAGCTCTATATGATGAACGACATCCATGGATCATGGTGCCGCACCACTCCACTTTGGGGTCGTGGCTTGAGCTATCTGAACACAGGTGCAGAAGATCGCCTGCACGACTGTCGTGCCCGCAACGAGGTGGAAGCCATCATGTGGCACTGCTACAGCAAGAAGAGTCATGCCTATAGTTCAGCCATGAACTTCTACAAAGCATCGAAGAGCGATCGTGATGCAGTGGTTAAGTTCCTGCGTTCTATCTAATGATAAGATATTACAAGAAGAAACAAAAATAAGAAAAGCTGCCAGGCTATCAAAAGCATTTGGCAGCTTTTTTATCAGAACCTCTAAATATACGTATAAAATCTTGCTTGTCTCCGAATAATATCGTAATTTTGCAGCGGAAATTCTATCAAGATTCCAACTAAGTATGGTTAAAAAGATTATATTCATTCTTTACATTCTTGTGCTCGTATGCATGGCTGCCGCCACCATCGTGGAAAAAAGCCAGGGCACGGATTATGCCCATGCCCACTACTATGGGGCATGGTGGTTCATTCTTATCTGGGCAGTACTTGCTGCCCTCGGTGCGTTCTACATCATCAAAAGAAAAGTGAAGTGCGCTTCTACATTGGCACTCCATCTCTCCTTCATCATCATCCTTGCCGGGGCATTGCTCACACATATATCGGCTAAACGGGGCATGATTCATCTGCGCATCGGTCAGCCTACAGATACTTATATGGCTCAGGATGAAGAGCAGGGTATGCAGGAAGAGAAACTCCCTTTCTCGCTCTGCCTGCAGAAGTTTGAAGCGAAGATGCACGATGGAACCAACGCCGTGGCTGACTATTCTTCAAAATTCACCGTAATAGACGGAGATGATAAGAGCGAAGGCGAAGTTTCGATGAATAACATCTATTCCCACCGGTCTTACCGTCTTTATCAGTCATCTTACGATGAAGACGGCAAGGGAAGCGTGCTCGCTATCAATGCCGATCCATACGGCATACCAGTCACCTATACTGGCTATGCGCTGCTCTTCATCTCCCTCGTATGGATGCTCTTCGACCCTAAGGGCGGTTATCGCAGACTACTGAAGAGTCCTTTGCTCAAGAAGGGAGCCTTGATAACAGCACTCCTCCTCAGCATGGGCAATATACAGACACTGCATGCAGAATCTGCAACAGGCAATCTCCAAAATGCTGTATTGCCAAAGGAAACTGCAGAGAAGTTTGGCGAGCTTCATATTCTCTACAACGACCGCATCTGTCCGGTACAGACCTTTGCCCTCGATTTCTGCAAGAAGATATATGGAGCCAGGAGCTATCTGGGATTGACTGCAGAACAGGTACTCTCTGGTTGGGTATTCTATGGAAATACTTGGGCAAACGAGCCTTTCATCAAGATCAAGAGCGGAGAAATGAAAACAGCGATGAATCTGCCTGACTATGCTTCACTCAATACTTTCTTCAATCGTGAAATGGGTGGCTATACCATCGGACAGTATGTTCAGGAATACTACAATGGGCAGCAGGACAAGTTCCATCAGCAAGCCGCCGATATCGATGGCAAGATACAAATGATCATGGAGTTGCGAGAAGGTATCTCATTGAAAGTTCTTCCTTACACCTTCACCAAGAATGTGAAGGCTACCAAGGATCATTCATTCATCAAGGCTGGCACTACCACGTGGTTTTCACCTGTAGATAAGTTGCCACAGGCCGTGGAGCACCAGCATGCGCTCTATATCAGGAATGTATTCTCCCTGCTGAATGGCGATGTAAAGGCAGGCAATACGAGCCGTGTAAACGAGTTCTTCGTCAAGATGAAGAAATATCAGGAGGTTAGTAGCGGTAATTCGCTGCCAACAGCTACACAGTATAAGGCAGAACGCATCAATAATGCCTTTCCTTTTGCCACCATTCTCTTCATGGCAAACCTCACACTGGGCTTCATAGCCCTCTTCTACACCATCTATCGCATGACGAAGAAGAGAGAAATCAAGGCATTGAACATCGCTTTGCCTATCTTGCTTGGCGTATCCTTCCTTGCCTTAACCTTCGGATTGGCATTGAGATGGATTATCAGCGGCAACATACCTATGTCTAACGGATATGAAAGTATGCTAACTGTAGCCTGGTTCGTGATGCTTATCAGTATTCTGATGCAGTTGCGCATCCGCATCGTCATGGTATTCGGCTTCCTGATTTCAGGATTTTTCCTTCTTGTAAGCCATATCAACCAGATGGATCCTGCTATCGGACAGATGATGCCGGTATTGAACAGTCCATTACTCAGCATCCATGTCAGCATCATCATGATGAGCTATGCACTGCTATCCTTGACTTTCATCTGCGGCATCATGGGCATCTGCATGCGCTTTCATGGCGAAGAACTGCGGGATTTAAGCCGTCTCTTCCTCTACCCTGCCCTCACCACGATGGGGTTCGGCATCTTCATCGGAGCCATCTGGGCTAACGTGAGTTGGGGTAATTACTGGAGTTGGGATAGCAAGGAGACGTGGGCGCTCATCACCTTTATGATTTATGCCGTAGTAGTGCATACGCAGAGTCTACCGGTCTTCCGCAAGCCACTGGTATATCACATTTACATCACCCTGGCATTCATGAGCATTGCCATGACATATTTCGGAGTAAATTACTTCCTTACCGGAATGCACTCGTATGCATAAAAAAATGAAATAGGCTTCAATGGCAAATGAAGCCTATTTCATTGTCCAACGAAAGTACTTTCATGTGCTCATGAAAGTACTTTCGTTTTTTATTGCTTTTTCTACTATATTTTATTCCATAAAGACAGAGCGCCAAAGACTATAGCGCGCCTCTGGGTTCAACTGCTCCAAATGATGGAAGACGGCTTGCATATCCGAACGGCGGGTAGTCTCTTCGTAAGGACACAACGCCTTCTGCTTAGTGAAATGCAACTCTTCTGCTACCTGCCGGATATCCGCCTCATGTACGAGACAGAGCGGACGGATAATGGTAAGCGGATAATGTTTCAGAGGAAGACTGGGCTGCATGGTGGAATGCGAACCCTCGAAGGTGATGTTCATCAGCAGGGTAACGAGGATATCATCCATGTGATGTCCCAGAGCTATCTTATTGAACCCGTGGCTTACAGCAAACTCGAAGAGCGTCTTGCGTCGGTTCCAGGCACAGAGGAAGCAACGGGTCTTTCGGGGATCGGTGGATTCATCGAACGAACTATGAAGGATATGAAGCTTGATGCCATTCTCTGCACAGAAATCCTGCAGATAAGAGCGGTCGGTCTCGTAAGGAATATTATCCATGATGATATGAGCCGCCTCTACCTCAATATGTGGCTTATAGATGCGGGCACGCTGAGCCAGCAAACGGACCAGTTCCAGGGAATCCTTTCCACCACTCAAGGCTATAAGAATATGGTCACCATCTTCCAAAAGCCGGTAATCGACACATCCCTTATTGAATCGCTTTAATACTTTCTGTTCTGCTTTCATCATATTCTGAAAAGGGAAAAGAAAAGCCGCACCCTATAAACAGAGTACGGCTTTATCAAGATACATCTCTCTACCTTGCAGAAGAGAAACGACAATTTAAACTTCAAATATAATTCTATCTTACTTAGCGTAAGCTACACTACGAGTCTCACGAATCACAGTAATCTTAACCTGACCAGGATAAGTCATCTCATTCTGAATCTTGGTTGCGATTTCATCAGAAAGCTTGATGCTCTCTTCATCGTTCATCTTATCCGCACCAACGATGACACGGAGTTCACGACCTGCCTGGATAGCGTAAGTCTTGGTTACGCCAGGATAACTCATGGCGATAGCTTCAAGATCGTTCAAACGCTTGATATAAGCCTCTACAATCTCACGACGGGCACCAGGACGGGCACCAGAGATAGCATCACAAACCTGTACGATAGGAGCCAATAATGTGTTCATCTCCATCTCATCATGGTGAGCACCGATGGCATTGCAGATATCAGGTTTTTCCTTATACTTCTCTGCAATCTTGGCACCATACAATGCGTGTGGCAATTCACTCTCCTCATCAGGCACCTTACCAATATCGTGCAAAAGACCGGCACGCTTAGCCTTCTTAGGATTCAATCCCAATTCAGAAGCCATAACCGCACAGAGGTTAGCGGTTTCACGGGCATGCTGCAAGAGGTTCTGGCCATAAGAAGAACGGTACTTCATCTTACCGATGATACGGATCAACTCTGGGTGCAGACCATGAATACCGAGGTCGATAGCTGTACGCTTACCTGTTTCGATAATTTCATTATCCAACTGCTTCTTCACCTTGGCTACCACCTCCTCAATACGGGCTGGGTGGATACGGCCGTCAGCAACCAACTGATGGAGAGCCAGACGGCAAACCTCACGACGAACAGGGTCGAAGGCTGAGATAACGATTGCCTCAGGAGTATCATCCACAACGATTTCTACACCAGTTGCTGCTTCCAGAGCACGGATATTGCGGCCTTCACGACCGATAATACGTCCCTTTACCTCATCATTATCGATATGGAAAACGCTAACAGAGTTCTCAATGGCTGTTTCTGTAGCAACACGCTGGATTGTCTGAATCACAATCTTCTTAGCCTGCTGGTTAGCATTGAGTTTGGCATCATCCATAATTTCGTTCACATAGCTTGCAGCATCGAGTTTAGCCTGATCTTTCAGACTCTCAATCAATCTCTGCTTAGCCTCCTCAGCGCTCAGACCAGAAAGTTCTTCCAGTTTAGCCTGCTCCTGTTTCTGCATCTTATCAAGTTCCTGCTGCTTTACAGACAAGAGTTTCTTCTCGTTGTCAACACGCTGCTGATACTGATCAATCTCCATCTTGCGTCGACCGAGGTCTTCCTGACGCTGATTGAGAGAAATCTCGCGCTGCTTCAACTTATTCTCATTCTGCTGGATGCGAGAATTACGCTGCTGCACTTCTTTTTCGAGTTCCGCCTTCTTGTTGATGAATTTCTCCTTCACTTCCAAAAGCTTCTTCTCTTTTACTACTTCTGCCTCTTTGTTGGCAGCTTCTATCATTTCATTATATTTTCCCTTAATGACATAACGGAAAATGAAATACCCAGCAGCACCGCCGATAACAAGCGCCACCAAGGCTGCTATAATAGTTACTATCATTATATTATATATATGTTTATTAATATTCTTATTTCAAAGCGTCTTCAATCTCGGAGGTAAGCTTCTCAAGAATATCATCATAAGGTTTCGTATCATTCCGATCCGATTCCTTTTCATATCTCAATGCCACATCAATGAGCGCCATATACAGGATTTCCTTATCGCTCTTTCTGCCTTTGAAAATCTTGGTATATGAGTTTACAATATCATCTATCAGCTTAGCTGATTTACGATAATACTCCTCGTCTTCCCTAGGTATTCTTACCGAAAGATCTGTATCATAGACGTGTAACCGTATGAGTAATTTATCTTGTTCTGCCATCGTTCCGATTTTTACTTTTCACCCAATAGTGTGATACACTTATTGACATCTCTTATGAGCTTGGCGATGCGCTTCTGAGTAGCTTCCATATCATTGTCAGAAATCGTCATCATCTTTGCCATCTTCAAGCTGTCGTAATCACTCTGCGCTTGAGCCAACTTTTCCTCCAATGCCTTGATTTTTGCATCGCGCTCATCCACCATCGCATAGAGTTCAGCATTCTCCTGCTTGACCTCGTCAAACTTGAGAATCATCTGCCTTACTCTTGTGGCAAACGTATTAATTGTTTTCTCATTTGCACTCATGACTATTATTTTTGGCTACAAATTTAAGAGAATTATTTGAATAAAACAAATATTCTGCTATTTTTTTTCATTTTGGGCGCAACATTTGTTACTTTCCCATCTTTTGCTTTGCCTTTTCTACGTCTTCATCTGATGGACGTGGCTCTTTTTTGGCAAGCATCAATACCTGGAAGGTAAAGTCGGTAACCCATTGCTGGCTGAATGCCAAGCGCTTGTTGAACTGACGCAACTGAAGCACGGTTTTCAGCACACTGGCATCAGAGAAATCATTCTTAGTGAAGATATCTTCTACAGTTTTAGCAGTCAGCTTGTAAAGTGAATTCTTCATGAAGCTAGGCAAACGGAGCTTAAACTTCATCAAGTTGCCCATCAGCATCATCAGATCCTGTGTGAAGTTCTGGAACTGGATGAGATATACATTGACATCCTGCAGTTTGTGGCAGTTCTTACGGATACTGGAATCTATTTCCTTAAAGAAGGCATCATCCGTATCATAGATATTCTTCATCATTTTCTTCACCTGAACCTTTTCGCCAATACCCAGGCGATTGTTGACCGTCGGAACATGCAGACTTGTCTTGAAGACACGCAAGTCTGGCAACATGGCCAAATTGGTGATACCTAACTGAGAAGCAAGTGCAGCCTGAAAGTATACACGGACCAAGGTCATGTAATCTTCCATTCCACCTACCTTTTTATCGTCGTCCTTACGACCGAATAGTTTTGCAAAAATTCCCATTCCTTTATTATTTTATTTTCTATTTCTATTTAAATTGTTCTGCAAAAATACAATAAAATCAGTAAATACCCAAATCAAAGCGACGTTTTTTATATAAAAAGGTGCTTTTTTATCAAAAAATGCATTTTTATGGCCTATGATTTCACTCATTCAACTTTTTTTAGTAACTTTGCCGCGTTTTAAGATAAGACTATTCAACTTTATATTAGAAATAGAGAAGATATGAAAGGAATCGTATTAGCGGGAGGTTCGGGTACAAGACTTTACCCTATTACCAAAGGTATCAGTAAGCAATTGATACCCATTTTTGATAAGCCAATGATATACTACCCTGTTTCCGTGCTAATGTTGGCAGGAATCAAGGAGATTTTGATTATATCTACCCCATTCGACTTGCCTGGTTTCAAACGTCTGTTAGGCGACGGCAGCGAATTGGGTGTACACTTCGAATATGCAGAACAGCCATCACCCGATGGTCTGGCTCAAGCCTTCATCATTGGCGAGAAGTTTATCGGTAATGATACAGCCTGCCTGGTTTTGGGTGACAACATTTTCTATGGAGCCGGTTTTACGGGTTTACTCAAGGAAAGCGTAAAAGCTGCAGAAGAAGGACTGGCAAGCGTATTTGGCTATTATGTCAACGATCCGGAAAGATATGGTGTGGCAGAGTTTGATGAAAACGGCAACTGCCTGAGTATAGAAGAAAAACCGGAAATGCCTAAGAGCAACTATGCGGTTGTAGGACTCTATTTCTATCCAAACAGCGTGGTGCATGTGGCTAAAAACATCAAGCCTAGCGCAAGAGGTGAGCTGGAAATAACAACTGTAAACCAGCACTATCTGACAGAAAAGACTCTGAAGGTAAGAACCTTACAGCGCGGTTTCGCCTGGCTTGACACCGGTACCCACGATAGCCTTTCGGAAGCCAGTACCTTTATAGAAGTCATCGAAAAGAGACAGGGGCTGAAAGTGGCATGTCTGGAAGAAATCGCATTCAAACAAGGATGGATTGACAAAGAACAGTTGCTGAAACTTGCCCAACCGATGCTCAAAAACGGTTATGGACAGTATCTGAAAGAACTAGCGGCAAGCAGATAGCACAGATTCTATCATTTATCTTATACGAATATAAAAAGGTGTAAACACAATAGAATATAAAATAATGGAAGAAACAAAGAACTTAGAATTGGGAAGTGGACAAGAGCAAGAAGAGAAGTCAGCTATCGACTTCCAATTGATTTACTCTACACTTATCCTTAACTGGAAATGGTTCGTTCTCTCACTCATTGTATGTTTGGGAATGGGGTATCTCTACTTGCGCTATACAAGACCTCAATATCAGGCTACAGCAAAGTTGTTGATTAAGGATGACGACCAGAACAAGAGCAGAGGTATGGGTAACAGCATGATTCAAAATGCTGCAAACCTCGGTTTTATTTCAAACTCAAACGGTATAGACAATGAGATTGAAATCCTTTCTGCACAAGACTTGGCCACTCAAGCTGTAATAGACATGAAGTGTTATGTGAACTATTATCACAAAGGCACATTCAAGGATCAGCTGGTTTACAAAGAGCAGGAAGTCAACGTAGATTTAGACCTGGCTCATCTCAAGAAACTGAATGCTCCTATCAAACTCAAAATTGAGAAAGACGGCAACCAGTATTTGGTTACAGGTTCATACTATATTCCTGTTGATGCATTCTCATCTCAGAAGGAGCCTGTAAAAATCGAAAAAACTTTAGCAAGTTTACCAGCAAGCATCAACACCCGCGTCGGAACCCTCCACTTCACTCAGAACGGCAAATACGCATTAAAAGACGGTGAGAGCCTGAAGGTGATTATCGTGTCACCAGAAATGGCGGCTAAGGGCTATACAAAAGCACTGGCAGTCAGCCAGACTTCCAAGACGACAACTATTGCCGAACTTGTATTGAAAGACGAAGATCCTCAGCGCAGTATCGACTACCTGAATACATTGATAAAGGTATATAACCGCCAGGCAAACGAGGACAAGAATGAAATTTCTTTCCGCACAGAACAGTTCATCAACCAGCGTCTGGAGAAGATCAACAACGAACTGGGCAATACAGAAGGCCAGCTCGAAAGCTACAAGAAGCGTAACAATGTTGTAGAGATGAAGCTCAACGCAACAGCTGCCATCGCTAACTCAGACACATACGCACAGAAACTCCAGGAGGCTAACACACAGGTTGAACTTCTGAATGAGCTTGGCAAATACATGAACGAACCTGGCAACAGATATCAGCCTATCCCATCAAACGTAGGTCTGACTGATGAAAGTTCAACAGAGTTGATTAACGAATACAACAAGATAGCTCTGAACCGCAATCAGATGTTGCATTCTGCCAGTGAGAATTCTCCAACCGTTACACCATTGTCAGCCCAGTTGGATGACCTTACAAAATCTATCAAGCGTGCCATGCGCCAGGCTAAGCTGGGTATGGAAATCCAGCGTAACAGCATTGCCAAACAAGCTGCCATGTATGCTAGTCAGATAGGTAACTCGCCAGAACAAGAGCGAGTTCTTACACAGATTGGTCGCCAGCAGGAAGTAAAATCTGGTCTTTACCTGATGCTTCTTCAGAAACGTGAGGAAAACTCCATATCGCTAGCAGCAACGGCAGACAAGGGTAAGGTTATCGATGCTCCTTCATTGGAAGGAAAGGTTAGTCCTAAGAGTCCTATCATTATGTTGATAGCACTGGTACTGGGTATTGCAATCCCTGCCGGCATCCTCTTCCTGAGAGAATTCTTCAAGTACAAGATTGAGGGACATGAAGACGTGATAAAACTCACTCAGATACCTGTCATTGCCGATATTCCTGTGGCAAGCGACGCTACCAAGAAGGAAGGAAAGGCTGACATTGTAGTTCACCAGAATGTAAACAACCTGATGGAGGAGATTTTCCGTGGCCTGCGTACCAATATTCAGTTTATGCTGAAAGAAGGTGAGAAGGTGATGATGTTTACCTCTTCTACATCAGGTGAAGGTAAAACATTCGTGGCATCCAATATCGGTATCTCGCTCGCCTTGCTGGGCAAGAAGGTTATCATGGTAGGTCTGGATATCCGCAAGCCACGTCTGGCAGAGCTTTTCGAGATTGACAACCACCATAATGGTATCACCAATCTGATTATACACGACCATAATACTTGGGATGACATTCAGAAACAGATTCTCTCTTCGGGTGTCAACAGTAAACTCGACCTCCTTATGGCTGGTCCTGTTCCTCCTAACCCAGGAGAGTTAGTAACCAGAGCAAGCCTTGATGACATTATCAGTCAGTTGAAGGAACATTACGACTATGTTATCCTCGATACGGCTCCTGTAGGTCTTGTAAACGACAGTTTGCAGCTTGGACGTCTGGCTAATCTCTGTGTATACGTCTGCCGCGCAGATTATACTCCAAAGGCTAGTTTCGGCATGATCAATGGTTTGAAAGCCGAGAATAAATTGCCTAACATGTGCTTAGTACTCAATGGCGTCGACCTCTCTAAGAAGAAGCACAGCTTCTATTATGGTGTTGGTAAGTACGGCAAATACGGCAAATATGGAAACTATGGATCTTATGGCTCATACGGCAAATATGGAACTTATGGTCAGTATGGCAGCTATGGTAACTACAGCAACAGCCACTATGGCAATGCCAACGACAACAGTATCAAGAAGTAATCAAGAACATACATACAACAAAGAAAAGAGTCTTTCTATCCAGATAGGAAGACTCTTTTAGATTTTAAAAACATTAAGACTATATGGCAACAATTGCAGTAGATTTTGATGGTACAATCGTAACCCACGAGTACCCGAAGATTGGTACAGAGCTACCTTTCGCCACAGAAACATTAAAGATGTTGATTAGAGACCACCACAAGCTTATTCTATGGAGCGTACGCGAAGGAAAGCTCCTGGACGAGGCAGTAGAATGGTGTAGAGAAAGAGGAGTTGAATTCTGGGCTATAAACAAGGATTATCCTGAAGAGAGTCTAGCGAACAACAATCACTTCTCACGCAAGCTCAAAGCCGACTGGTTCATTGACGACCGAGGTATCGGCGGTTTGCCTGATTGGGGGGAGATTTATCAGATTATCACCAACCATACCAGTTATCGCAGAGTACTGAAACAGAAGTTCGGTGAACAGCAAGAAGCTCCTAAAAAGAAACATTGGTGGAGTCGCAGATAACGGATAAAGAAGATATTTCTCTAAAAGATATCATAATAGATACAATAAAAGATATCCCAATAAATAAAAAAGGTGTATTGCTCATTGGCAATACACCTTTTTTATTTATTGGAAGGAATTTACTAGTCTGAATTAGAAGAACAAGTAGCGGTTATCTACTACATGAGCGTTCAGATAAAGCTCGTTCATGAAGTTACCTGCATACTGCATAGCCTTCTGGCGGCACTTCTGCTCGTATGTCTTGTCATCGAACTTAACAGGACGATTAGTCTTGTTAGTAACCTGGAAGAGATAAACACCAGCGTTACCCTTCACAGCATGAGCAGAGAAAGCACCCTTCTTAGTACCTGCAACAGCACCAGAGAGAGCTGGCTCGCTAGCGCCAGTAGCTGCGATGAATACAGGAGCAGCGAAAGTAATCTGGTTTACAGAAGAAACCTTACCACCCTTAGCCTTAGCAGCTGCAATGTTCTTAACACCATTCAACTTAGCCTCAATCATCTCAGCCTTCTTATCCTTGAGCACCTCTGCCTTAACAGTCTCCTTGACAACTGCATCATCCAAATCACGATAACCGACATGATGAATCTTATCAAGAACCACAACCAACAGGTGGTTGTTGTCACCACACTCATAGAGAGGTGAAACCTCACCCTCCTTGCTATCGAAGATCCACTTCAAAGCCTCGCGTGTAGAATGGATGTTTGCTACATAGTGAACAGAAGTTGTAATATCCTTCAAGTCCTGAACCTTGTAACCTTCCTTAGCTGCATTCTTCAAGAGATCCTCTGACTTAGGATTAGCACTTACGAAACTAGAGAACTTGTTGTAAGCTGTACGGTAAGTACCCTGAGAGAAGTCGATAGGCTTCTTGATAACGGCAGCAGTATACTTGCTGACCATTGCCTTGCGGTCAAGAACCTGAAGAACTACATATCCCTGACCCAGCTGAAGCTGGGTCAAAGAATTGACAGCTGCTGTGTTCAATGTATTGATGAATGTCTTGTTGTCCTTATCCATAGACTGGGCATACTCATACTGCTTGGTAGTCATCCAAGCTTTGTCACCAGTCTGGCCATACTTCTTAGCGATAGCCTCGAAATCAGCACCACCGGCAATAGCGCCCTGAATAGAATCTGCCTTAGTCTTAGCCTCAGCTACTGAGTTAGCAGCAACCTGGATAACACGATACTGTACTGAATCAGGCAATTCCTGCTTAGCTACCAACTTAACGATGTTCAATGTATTGTCACCAGCATTAGCCTTAACAGCAGAAGTAGAACCTACAGCCATAGAATCGAGCTGAGCAGCGATATCACGTGGGAAAGCATCCTTTGAAACAGGAATACCAAGATATGCTACAGTAGAAGCTGACTTACGTACAACCTCTGTAGGATCTGCAGCAGCAGACAACTGTGAGTGATAACCTGCAAATTCCTTGTTAAGAGCAGCACGGTCTGCATTTGAGGCCTGAACCTCGATATCAACAAACTTGATGTCACGGCTCTCAACAGGCTGCTTGAAGCGTGCCTTAATCTCATCATACTTAGCCTTCAGATCGCTTTCAGAAATCTTCACCTTATCATCCTGGATATCAGAGTATGGGAAAGCAGCCAACTGAATCTGGCTCTCTTCATTCTCCTCCTTGAAAGCCATCTTTGCCTCTACAGGGTTTGACAGGAAGCAACCGGCGAGAAGAGCCTGATACTTCTGAGCCAAAGTCTGCTGGCGGAGAGTCTTCTCGATGAATGACCAGTAGTTGTAAATCTTGGTATACTGATCCATCATCTGTGCGTTAGCAGATGGGTTAGCCTTCTGTGCCTTGTAGTCTGCCAAGAACTTCTGGAGAGAAGATGCGTCGAAACGACCTGTCTGCTGATTAACGAAAGGAGTCTGCTGAAGCATAGGGTTAGTACCTGTCTTCAAGATGTCCTGAAGTTCAGCGTCGGTTACTGTAAGACCCAACTTGCTAGCTTCCTTAGCGATAATCTGGTTCTGGATGTAGGTATTCCATACCATATCCTTCACCTGATTCATCTGCTCTTCAGGAAGATTTTCCTGACCCTGTTGCATTTTAATAACTTCTGAATACTCATCAACGAGCTTCTGGAAATCCTGCACGCTGATTTTTTCGCCCAAAACTTCACCAATCTGCTGGCGCTCATTATTCTTTGCTGAATCGCAAGAACGGAAAGCTTCCTCGGCAATAAAGGCGAAGAGGCCGAAACTGATGATACAAACCAGTATCACGCCTCTTTTTCTAATTGTTCCTAATGCTGCCATTACGTTTTAATTATTATTATTATTTTTATTTTTTTCTAAGTTTAGATTGAACCACTTTTAATGCTAGTAGCCAATTGTCTGCAAAAATACAAAAATAATACGAGAAAAGGGAATTTTTTGCTATCTTTTTTGACTATTACCTCAAAAAAAGCAAAAAATTCCCTTTTCCTGCTCAGCTATTTGATGATGTGGAGTTTAACAAGCTCTATTTTACGCGATGTTGACTTGATAATCTTGAACTCAAAGTTATCAAACTTAATCACCTCGTTGAGTTTAGGAAAGCTCTGATATTCATGCAATATCAAACCGCCTACAGTCATATACTCATCACTTTCCGGCAGTTCAAGACCAAACATATCGTTCACCTTGTCAATCTCCAGTCGTGCAGAAAGGAGATAGTCACCATCATCGGTTTTCTTAGCCACATACTTGGCAGCATCGTGCTCATCTTCAATATCTCCGAAGATTTCCTCAACGATATCTTCCAGACTCACCAAACCGCTGGTACCGCCAAACTCATCTACAACGATACCTAAAGACTTCTTCTGCTGCAAAAAAGTCTGCATCAGTTTCTGCGCCTGCATCGTTTCCGGCACAAAAGGAAGTGTACGGATATGATCCTGCCAACGTGAAGGATGATGGAACAGCTCGGAACTGTGAATATATCCCGCAATATGGTCTATATCCTCTTCATATACAATGATTTTCGAATTACCACTCTCTATGAATTTCTGCTGCAGTTCTTCGAGAGAAGTATCCATTTCAACAGCCTGAATCTCAGTACGTGGCACCATACAGTCGCGTACTTTAGTACCGGAGAAATCAAGGGCATTCTGGAATATCTTCACCTCGTCATTAATTTCATCTTCATTGGTAGCGTTATCGATACTTGACTGCACAAGATAATCAAGATCTACCTTAGAAAAGCCTTCATCTGCCCCCTCAGTATCCATCTTCATACCTATCAGACGCAGCAGGCACTTACTCAAGAAAGTACTGAATTTACTGATAGGCCACAATACCACATAGCACAGATAAGCTATCGGACTGAAGATAGAAAGCAAGCGGTTCGGATTAGACTTGAAAAGCGTCTTTGGCAGAAACTCACCTGTAAAGAGTACTATCAGCGTAGACAGAATGGTATCTGCAGGCACCGTAAAGGCTGCATCAAAACCTGCGAAAATCGTATTGTCGAAAAGACTGGCTATCAGGATACCATAAACTACAAGGGCTATATTGTTACCCACGAGCATGGTACTGACGAAGCCATTCGGATGATTATAAAACAAAGATAACAGTCGTTGCGTAAGGCCGTTTTTCTCCTTATCCATCTCCGCCAACATACGGTTGGAAGAGACGAAGGCAATCTCCATTCCGCTGAAGAATGCTGAGAAGACCATTGTAATAAGAATGCCTACGACTAAACTCATATCCACCTGTTCATTCATTATATCTTTTTCTTTTTAATTAGTGCAGGATAGGAATCGTAGTGGCTCTGACAGGTGTAGCCGGCTGACGGAAGTTATTCTTGACAGAATCAGGCTGGCTGCTCAAAGTATCGGCAGCACCACCACCTCCTGTCAGGTCTCCCTTTTCAAAGCTACCCTTCGAATTGCTCACATAATAGCGTGTCATCTTTTCATCACTCCAGAAATGAGAACCCTGAAGCGTTCTTTCCGGAGTAACAAGTTTGCTGAACACGTTACTTGACAATTCGTGCTTATTCTGGTCCCAGGTAAGTTGCTCACTATTGAAGCGCAAACCATCTTTGGTCAGGATGCTCACCCTACCATAAAGCTTCCATATCTTCTGCTGATCATAATAATAAGCTGTATCACACTGGATATAACTATTAATATGGAATTTCTCATCAAACTGCTCCAGCAAAAGTCCCTTATCAAAGATCCACAAAGATGGATTCTTGCTGGTATTCACCTCCCACCGTTCTGTTACGATGCGATATTTCATAACTCCCGAGTCGCTTACCAATGTATTTACACCATACGACGTCATCATCGCCACCGAGTCTTGCGGACGGATGGCGGGCGCAGTATGTTCTACCTGGTTCTGGCAACCAGCCAAAATCAGGAACATCAGGATACCGACAACATAAGAGCCTTTTATTCTATACATTATTATATAGAGATTCTATACATTATTATATATAAGCGGAAGATTAATCCATCTTCCACTTCTTAAACCAATCCTCGTTGAATGTGAATCCGATATTGATACGGAAAGAATTTTCCTTAATCAGATCCTTAGCTGAACTCTTCACCCACTGACCGCTGATATTCAGCATAGAGCGGTTGTTGTAAGCGTTCATGATAGGAATACCGAAACCAGCACTCACGGAGATTTCCTTCGGACCATCAACACCATTCATCTTAAAATAAGGTGTGGCATAGCTGGCACCTACACGATACTGAACACGCTTGAAGAAAGCACGGCTACGCTCTCCATAGCAATACTGGGCACCAAGATTAAACTTGCTTCTATCTTTGTAGATGCCATCCTGCAAAGTGTAATTGGTACCATCAAAACTAGGATAACCTAAGCTACCCCACTTCTGCAGACTGTAATCAAAGCCTACCTTCCACTGGTTGTTATGATTCCACATCACACCCGCACCAATCATGGTAGGCAACTTATAAGCCTTGTCAATAGAGTAAGCAGTGGTATCGGTAACACCATTCTGAGTATCATTAGAAATGATATTCATATCAGCAGAAGCCCCCAGACCATGTCCTGGCGAGAAGGTGACACCCACGGTAGCCCAATCTTTCTTTGAGAACTGATGGGTATACTGTACACCGAAATCAACCTTATAGCTGTTCACCTGCATAGAATAGTAACGGGTGAGGGTCTTGTAATAAGAATTGCTGTAGCTGTTTGATACACTTCTGTCTATACTACCCCAGAGATATGAGAAGTTGGCACCTACGGCCAAGCCCTTGACCGGTTCCCAACCCGCACCGATGTATGCCTGATGCAAACCACCATCGCCGGAATAAGTATTAGTATAGTAAGTTTCCTTGTCAGCATTCACCCATTCTGATGCAGAATAATTATAGCCAACATTGGTAAAAGGAATGATACCGAAGCTCATACCTACATGTGGCAGCAAGCGGAAGCCTGCAACAACATACTCAAAATTTGAGTTGTTGGCATTCTTCTTCACACCATTCTCTTCAAAATTTGTCACCTGACCAGAGATACCGGCATCAAGGATGAAAGTCATCGAATCAATCGAAGCATAAGATGCAGGGTTGAGATAGTTTACCTGATTATGCTCATGAAAGCCAAGACCGACTCCATTCATACCGCGATTAAAACCAGAAGTCTGGTCCGACAAGATGCCAAGACCATACTGGCTGTATGGCGAATTAGTACCACTTTGGGCATTAACCATAAGGGCTGACCCCAACAATAGGGTTGCTAAAAAAAGCTTTCTCATTCTTTAATAATCATTCAAAATTATATTCAGAGTGCAAAAGTATTAAAAAAAATCTAGAAAAAAGAAGGATAATTGAAAATAATAAGGTATTTTTGCATCGTGAAACGTTTTAAGCATATTTTTAGTGCCATTTTAGCAGTAATTTTAATCAATTTAACTACTGAAGTGGCTGCACAGGATTTTTCAAGAGACAAAGACTCTGATATTTCTGTGCAGAACAGTCGTGTCAATGAAGAAGCTACTGCGTGGCTCGATTCTGTTGACATTTCTCTCCTGACTTGCGGACCAGGTCAGGAGGTGTGGTCGTATTATGGACATACCGCTCTCCGCATACAGAACAAAGCTATGGGAACTGATGTTGCCGTCAACTGGGGTATGTTCAGTTTTAACCAAAGTTGCTTTGTACTCCGTTTTGTTTTCGGACTCACCGATTACCAGATTGGCATCTACCCTATGAGCGACTTCATTGCCGAATATGCACATGAAGGCAGATGGGTAAGACAGCAGCGCCTCCGTCTCTCCCGTACAGAGAAACTGGGAATTCTGAGAAGCATCGACAAGAATGCACAGCCGGAGAACCGCGTATACCGCTACAATTTCTTCTATGATAATTGTACGACCCGGGCACGCGAGATGATTCTCTCCAACATTGGGAACCAGAGTACCAACTTTAAAGATATCCCTACAACTTCTACCTACAGGGAAGAGATTCACAAACTCAACGGACAGCACCGCTGGGCAAGATTCGGCAATGACCTTCTTTTGGGTTGTCAGGCAGACCGCCCTATCTCACAAAGAGAATGGGAATTCTTGCCAGACAATCTGAGCAAAGACTTTGCCACAGAAGGAAGAACCGACTTTATTGATGCATCTCAGACTACAGACGGCAAAACCAATACAACAAGTGACAGCGGCTATATCACCCTGGTAGATGAAACATCCGATATTATCCCAGTCCAGGCACAAATAACAGACGATACTCCTGTTACACCACAAATGATAGCCATAGCCCTAGCAATCATCATTATAGGAACAACGGTAAGAGAATGTGTAAAAAAGAAAAACTACTGGTGGTTTGATGCCATCCTGCTTGTTCTGACAGGATTACCGGGACTGATTCTCTTTGCCATGATTTTCTCGCAGCATCCTACCGTACAGATAAATTTCCAGATTCTGATACTGAATCCGCTCAACCTCATCTTTGCCTGGAAGACTGTCAAGAGGATGAAAGCAGGTCGTCAGTATTGGTATTTCGAACTCCTGGGATGGCTTCTGCTCATTGCCCTGTTCATGCAGATATGGCAGAACTATGCTGAGGGTATGAGTATTTTGGCACTTTCTTTGCTAGCGAGATACTGCGTCAAGTCGACCATGATGGATTTAAGTCCAAACAATTACGGTTTGCAGAAGCATATCGTAAAGAAATTCAGAAAGAATAAATAGACATTAAAACATACGTAAGGAAACGATTGGCACAACATCGTTTCCGAGCAGAAGAAGATAAACAACAATGATGGTAAACAGATATATCACAGCCCTTTTGGTTGTCCTGGCGGCAACCGGCATGGAGGCGCAGACTTATCAGCAGGCGCTGAAGTTTGCGCTTACGGATATATCCTACGATGAATTCATCCAGCAACCGGAGGCGAAGGCATTGGAGGAGGACATTCTCTGCGTGCTCAAAGCCATCAAAGCGGCATCAGAAGATGAGAGCATCGCAACGCATCATCCTATCCTGTCGGCAACGCTTGCCGCCAATTCTTCTGACATTCTAACAGACATTCATTCACATATTTATTATGATTCCCCTACGGAGCATAGATACAAAGTTCCGTATGGGAGTATTGTTATTCGAGGTCCAGACTGCTGATTTTATGCTTTCAGTAAGCAAAACTCAGAAGATTTGCCATAAAAACAGGTAATAATTGGCAATTCCTTGCAGATTTACAGATATTTTTAGTAAATTTGCAAGCTAGTTATAAACAACAGGAGATTTTACTCCCAAACATCATCGAATAATAATAAAAAATAAATATACAATGAACTTTAACAAAATTCTCCAGTCATTGTTTGGCAACAAGTCAACTCGCGATATGAAGTTGATCCAGCCAATCGTAGAAAAGATCAAGGCAGAGTATCCTAAGATGCAGGCCTTAAGCAATGACGAACTTCGTGCAAAAACAAAAGAACTTCAGAAGTACGTACAGGAGTACGCCAAGGAAGAGAAGGCTAAGATTGCTGAACTCAAGGCTAAAATTGAAGACACTCCTATCGATGAGCGTGAAGGTATCTTCAATCAGATCGACAAGTTAGAGCAGGAAGCACTTGACAAGTATGAGGTAGCCCTCAACGAGGTTTTGCCTCAGGTTTTCGCTATCGTTAAGGATACTGCTCGCCGTTTCGCTGAGAACGAGGAAACAATAGTTACTGCTACCGACTTCGACCGCGAGCTGGCTTCTAATCCAGCTAACGACTTCGTTACCATCGATGGCGACAAGGCTATCTATCACAAACACTGGACAGCCGGCGGTAATGATATGAAGTGGGAAATGATTCACTACGATGTACAGCTCTTCGGTGGTGTTGTTCTCCATCAGGGTAAGATTGCCGAGATGGCTACCGGTGAGGGTAAGACCCTTGTAGGTACAACACCTATCTTCCTGAATGCCTTGACTGGTAATGGTGTTCACGTCGTTACCGTGAACGACTATTTGGCTAAGCGTGACTCTGAGTGGATGGGACCTCTCTATATGTTCCACGGTCTCTCTGTAGATTGCATCGACAAGCACCGTCCTAATTCCGACGAGCGTCGCAAGGCATACCTGGCAGATATCACCTTCGGTACCAACAACGAGTTCGGTTTCGATTATCTTCGTGATAACATGGCTACCAACCCAGCCGATCTGGTACAGCGCCAGCACAACTACGCCATCGTCGATGAGGTCGACTCAGTGTTGATTGATGATGCCCGTACCCCATTGATCATCTCTGGTCCTATTCCAAAGGGCGACGACCAGATGTTTGAGCAGTATCAGCCATTGGTTGAGAAACTTTATGAGGTACAGCGCAAGCAGGCTACAGAATTGCTCGCCGAGGCTAAGCAGAAGATTAACGAAGGTACAAAAGCTAAGAATCAGGAACTCCTTGATGAAGGCTTCCTCGCACTCTTCCGTTCTTACAAGGCATTGCCTAAGAACAAGCCATTGATCAAGTATCTTTCTGAGGAAGGTATCAAGGCTGGTCTGCTGAAGACCGAGGAGTACTACATGGCAAACAACAACCGTGAGATGCCTAAGGCTACAGAGCCATTGTACTTCGTAGTAGACGAGAAAATGAATTCTGCCGACCTTACCGATAAGGGAACCGACTGGTTGGCTAAGCAGGTAAACGACAAGGAACTCTTCGTATTGCCTGATATCACAACAGAAATGAGTGAACTCGAGGAACGCACAGACCTTACCGACCAGGAGCGTCTTGACAAGAAAGACGAGATGCTGGCTCACTATGGTGTACAGAGCGAACGTGTTCACACCTTGCAGCAGCTCCTGAAGGGTTACACCATGTTCAATAAAGACGACGAATATGTTGTCATGGACGGACAGGTGAAGATTGTGGATGAGCAGACAGGACGTATCATGGAAGGCCGTCGCTGGAGCGATGGTTTGCACCAGGCTATTGAAGCTAAGGAGCACGTAAAGGTAGAGGCTGCTACACAGACCTTTGCTACCATCACACTTCAGAACTACTTCCGTATGTACCACAAACTCGCAGGTATGACCGGTACAGCAAGTACAGAGTCAGGTGAGTTCTGGGATATCTACAAACTCGATGTTGTTGAGATTCCAACCAACCGCCCTATCCAGCGTAAGGACTTGGATGACCGTGTATACAAGACTGCCCGCGAGAAATATCGTGCAGTTATCGACGAAATTGAGGAAACACGTAATGCTGGCCGCCCAGTCTTGGTAGGTACAACATCTGTCGAGATTTCTGAGTTGTTGAGCAAGATGTTGAAGATGCGTAACATTCCTCATAATGTATTGAACGCTAAGCTGCACCAGCAGGAGGCTCAGATCGTAGCCGAGGCAGGTCGCTCAGTAAACGGTAAGGGTGCCGTAACCATCGCTACCAACATGGCAGGTCGTGGTACCGATATCAAGCTGACTCCAGAGGTAAAGGCTGCAGGTGGTCTTGCCATCATCGGTACAGAACGTCATGAGAGCCGCCGTGTAGACCGTCAGCTCCGTGGTCGTGCTGGTCGTCAGGGTGACCCTGGTTCTTCTGTATTCTATGTATCATTGGAGGATAAGCTGATGCGTCTGTTCGCTTCAGAGCGTATCGCCAAGGTTATGGACCGTCTCGGTTTCGAGGATGGCGAGCGTATCGAGAGCCCAATGATCAGCAAGAGCATCGAGCGTGCTCAGCGCAAGGTTGAGGAAAACAACTTCGGTATCCGTAAACACCTCTTGGAGTATGATGACGTGATGAACCGTCAGCGTACCGTTATCTACGAGAAGCGTCGCCACGCCCTCATGGGTGAGCGTATCGGTATGGATATTGCCAACATCATCTGGGACCGCGTATTGAACATCGTTAACAACAACGACTTCTTCGGTGCCAAGGAAGAGTTCCTGAAAGTTCTCGCTATGGAGATTCCATTCAACGAGGATGAATATGAGAACGGCAGACGTGAGGATTTGGCAGAGCGTGCTTTCCAGGAGGCTATGGCTACATTCAAGCGTAAGACAGACCGCATCCAGGCTACAGCTATGCCTATCATCAAGCAGGTATACGAAAACCAGGGTGCTATGTACGAGCGCATCATGGTGCCTATCACAGACGGCAAGCGCATGTACAATATTCCTTGCAACCTCAAGGAGGCATACGAGAGCGAGGCTAAGAACGTAGTGAAGGAGTTTGAGAAGAGCGTTGTTCTCCAGATTATCGATGACGACTGGAAGGAGAACCTCCGCAAGCTCGACGAACTGAAGCACTCTGTACAGAATGCAAGCTACGAGCAGAAGGATCCTCTCCTCATCTTTAAGTTGGAGAGTGCCAAGGTTTGGGATGCCATGATCAATGACATGTACGACCGTATTGCAAGTATCCTGATGCGTGGTCAGATTCCAGTAATGGAGCAAGAGCAGCCAGTTCAGGAGGCAGCTCCTGAGCAGCACACTCAACAGAACTATGTAGAGAGCAAGGTAGATTTGGATGCAGAGCGTGAGGCACAGGAGGCAGCTGCAAACCAGGATACCCGAGAGGGCGCACAGGTAAACCGCACTCCTTACCGTGCAGAGCACATGCCACGTCCTAACGACCCATGTCCATGCGGAAGCGGCAAGAAGTTTAAGAACTGCCACGGCAGAAACCTGTAATCACAGAAAATGATGATGCTCTTATATGTAATAAGGTATAAGAACATCCATCATCAGAAATAATGATAAGAATACCTAGATTTGATGATACTCTCATCATTTCTAGGTATTTTTGTTTTAAAACTACATTATTGCTACCAAGTTGCAAAAATTATTAGTATTTTTGCAGTCGAAAAGAAAAAGAGTTGACCATGAGGTCATGCCCTAAAGAAAAGAACAAGATTAAAACAAGGAAAGATATATGAAATTATCAGAACTTAAAACAGGTGAAAGCGCCGTTATCGTCAAGGTATCAGGACACGGTGGCTTCAGAAAGAGAGTCATTGAGATGGGATTCATCAAGGGCAAGAAGGTAGATGTACTCCTTAACGCCCCACTCCAGGACCCAGTAAAATACAAGATTATGGGCTATGAAGTTTCTCTCCGCCACAGCGAAGCCGACCATATCGAGGTGGTTTCCATTGATGAAGCCAAGAACGATGCAAAGCTCAGCAAGGCGGAAGAAGAAGACCGCCAGCAGGTAATTGACTCAAAAATAGTAGATTCCAACGATAGCGACGAGCAGGCGCTCGGCGACAAGATGCTCGTGGCTGAAAGAAAAGACAATGCCAGCAACGAGGCTTTGGCTGAGCAGGAAGCAGAACGACTCCACCGCGTCATCAATGTGGCACTGGTAGGTAACCCAAACTGCGGTAAGACTTCCCTCTTCAACTTCGCATCGGGTGCTCACGAACGTGTTGGAAATTATAGTGGTGTAACCGTGGATGCCAAGGTGGGCGAAGCCGATTTCAACGGCTACCACTTCAATCTGGTAGATCTACCAGGCACCTATTCGCTTTCAGCCTATTCTCCGGAAGAACTCTATGTGCGCAAGCAGCTCATCGAGCATACGCCGGATATCGTCATCAACGTCATCGACACCAGCAACCTGGAGCGCAATCTCTATCTCACCACACAGTTGATAGATATGCACATCCGCATGGTCTGCGCCCTCAATATGTTTGATGAAACCGAGAAGCGTGGCGATAACATCGACTACGACAAACTGGGCGAACTCTTCGGTATCTCGATGATTCCTACCGTCTTCACCAATGGCCGAGGCGTGGACAAGCTCTTCGAGACCATCATCGAACTCTACGAAGGCAAGGAAGATTCCAGCGCTCACTACCGCCATATCCACATCAACCACGGACATGAGATAGAGCACGGCATCGAACATATCCAGAAATATCTGAAGGCAGATGATTCCATCCGCCAGCGCTACTCTACCCGATACCTCTCTATCAAGTTGTTGGAGAATGATAAGCACGCCGAGGAATACGTCAGCCATCTGAAATCGGCCAAGGAAATCTTTGCAGCCCGTGATGAGGCAGCCAAGCGCGTGAAGGAAGAGACCCTGGAGGATAGCGAAACCGCCATCATGGATGCCAAATATGGTTTTATCCATGGCGCATTGCAGGAAGCAGGCTATGAACCGGGCAAGGCGAAGGATACCTATCAGGTAACCCACCTCATCGACAGCATCCTGACCAATAAATATGTAGGCTTCCCAATCTTCGTTCTCCTACTGTTCATCATGTTCTCAGCCACCTTCGTACTGGGCGAGATTCCTAAGGGATGGATTGAGGACGGCGTGGCATGGCTGGGCGAGTTCATCAGCAATACAATGCCGGATGGACCAGTGAAGGATATGCTGGTAGATGGTGTGATTGGTGGTGTAGGTGCCGTGATTGTCTTCCTGCCACAGATTCTGATTCTGTATTTCTTCATTTCTTATATGGAGGATTCGGGATATATGGCTCGTGCAGCCTTCATCATGGATAAGCTCATGCACAAGATGGGCCTGCATGGCAAATCATTCATTCCGCTGATTATGGGATTCGGATGTAACGTACCTGCAGTGATGGCAACGAGAACCATCGAGAGTCACCGTTCGCGTCTGGTTACGATGCTGATTCTGCCATTGATGAGCTGTTCTGCTCGTCTGCCAATCTACATCATGGTCATCGGAACGTTCTTTGCCATCCAATACCGTTCGCTCATCATGGTATCGCTCTATCTCATCGGCATCTTCCTAGCCGTGATATTGAGCCGCATCTTTGCCAGTTTCGTGGTGAAGGGCGAAGATACCCCATTCGTTATGGAGCTGCCTCCTTACCGCTTCCCTACCTGGAAGGCGATAGGCCGACATACCTGGGAGAAGGGTAAGCAGTACTTAAAGAAGATGGGTGGTATCATCCTTGTGGCAAGTATCATCGTATGGGCTTTGGGTTATTTCCCTCATAATGAAGAACTTGATACCCAGGCTCAGCAGGAACAGAGCTATATCGGCAGAATCGGTAAGACCATCGAGCCTATCTTCACCCCACAGGGGTTCGACTGGAAACTGGATGTGGGCTTGGTTTCCGGTGTGGGTGCCAAGGAGATTGTAGCCTCAACAATGGGCGTGCTCTACAGCAACAACGACAGTTTCTCTGATGATCAGGATTACAACGATGAAGACGGAAAATACGAAGTCTTGAAGAAGCAGATGACTTCAGACCTGAAGAAGACCTACGGTTACAGCGATGCCGAGGCAGCAGCGAAGGCAACGCTCACCGCCTACAGTTTCCTCCTCTTTGTATTGCTCTACTTCCCTTGCATCGCCACCATCGCTGCCATCAAGGGCGAGACGGGCAGTTGGAAATGGGCAGGCTTCGCTGCCGGCTACACCACGCTTCTGGCATGGGTAGTATCAGCCCTGGTCTTCCAGATAGGAAGTTTGTTTATCTAATCAAGGTGTCTGCTTTAAGAAAACAAGCAAAGAGAGCGCACAACACCTGAACGACAGCCGCACAACAGCTGAGCGACGCTCGCACAACACCTGTTGTGCAAGCGCACATCAGCTGTTGTGCGGCTCACTATTTAATATATCCTGAAGACTTATTCAATATATCTGAAAGACTTCAAGTAACTGTTCGGAAGACTTATGTCATATCCTTGAACGCCATCAATCATATCCTTAAACGACATCAACCATATCATTAGAAGACATCAACCGTATCCTTATTCAAGATAATCTCTTTCCTACCTTTGCGGCAACAAACGCAATCATCAGACCCAGACAGGCGGCAATACTGATGGCAATGCGGAGACCGGTAGCCTCAGCAAGCCATCCGATAACCGGAGGTCCTACAAGGAAACCGAAGAAACTGATGCTCGAAACGATAGTAATGGCGATACTCGCCTTGATGGTTCCCAGTTTTCCGGCGATACTGTAACAGATAGGAACCGACGAAGAGATGCCGAAACCTACCAGCAGGAAGCCCAAGGTGGCAGGAATGAGATAAGGCAAGGCAGCAGCCAGCCACAAGCCGCCCAATATCAAACCACCACAAACCTTCAATACTCTGGCTGGACCGTATTTCGTAACAAACCCATCAGCCATGAATCTACCCAACGTCATCGCACCCATACCAGCCACATAGCCCGCACGGATAAAAGCCTCATCGGGTTTTACTACTGATGAAAAATATACGCTACTCCAATCGTAAACGGTACCTTCACAGAACATGCCTGCAAATCCCATCAGTCCCAAAAGGAACAGAATCGGGTCGATGGTCTTGAAAGAGAACTTTGGAACATCCTCCTCTTCTGCTTTCGCCATGGCATCATTAATCAGAAAGCGGAAACCGACAGCAATGATGAGAATACTCAGAGCCAGGATAGTTCCAAAGTGGACATCTATCGGGAGTAAAGTATTGGCAAAGATGGCACCGATGATACCACCGGAGAATCCACCCAGACTCCACAGACCATGAAACGACGACATGATGTTGCGCCCATACATCTTCTCTACCAGACATGCCTGCGTATTGGTGGCAATGTTCATCAGATTCGCCATCATTCCGAAAGCAATAAGACTCAAAATCAGATGAAAAACCATAGTACTGCTACCGATGCAGAAAAGAACCAGGGCATAGAGCACCTCAGAGAGAACCAGCATCTTCTTGCTGCCAAATCTACTCACCAGGATACCCGAGAAAGCCATCATCAGAAGTTGGCCGATAGGAATGGCGAAAAGCACCGTTCCCAACTGGCCGTTGCTCAGATGCAACATCTGTTTTACATCCGGAATACGGCTTGCCCAACTGGCAAACACTACTCCCGGCACAAAATAATAAGCCGCAACCGCCACTCGCTTGCGCGCCAAATCACTTAAATTACTCAAACTGACTGTCATCCTTAATAATATACCTATTATAAATACTCATTTCTATTAGCGGCTGCAAAATTACAAAAAAAAACAGAAAAAGACTGATATTTGAACAATAAATGTTGCGCCGTTTGAGATTTTTGCCGTACCTTTGCACTCAGAAAAAGAATTAAAAACAAACTAGCAATGAAGAAACAAACAATGATTACCCTGGCACTCGCCCTCACTCTGACAATGCCTACCCTACCCGCCTTCGCCCAGAAGGCGATGAGCAAGAAAGAAATTGCCGAAAAAGAAAAGGCTTTCAAGAACCTTCAGCATCCCTGGAAGGGAAAGAAGGTGGCTTACTTCGGCGACTCCATCACCGACCCTAACATCAAGGCATCAAAAGTAAAATACTGGGGATTCCTGCAGGATTGGCTCGGCATCACCCCTTACGTTTATGGTGTGAGCGGCAGACAGTGGAACGATATTCCCCGTCAGGCAGACCAACTGCAGAAGGAACATGGTGATGATTTCGATGCCATCCTCATCTTTATGGGTACCAACGATTACAATAACGGTGTGCCTGTAGGCGAATGGTACACGGAGACTTTCGACAGCGTGAGAGTTGCCCGCCACAAGCCAAGCGAAATGGTACAGCGCCGCCACCGCCACTTCTGCATGGACAAGAATACATTGAAAGGCCGCATCAACATCGCCATGTCGAAGTTGAAGCAGATGTATCCTACCAAGCAAATCGTGGTGATGACTCCTGTGCATCGTGCTCTCTTTGCCAGTGGTGACAAGAACATCCAGCCAGATGAGATGTACGAGAATGCGCGTGGCATCTTCTTCGATGAATACGTGAAAGCTATCAAGGAAACAGGCAATGTCTGGGCGGTTCCGGTCATCGACCTCAACTCCCTTTCCGGTCTCTTCCCTCTTTACGATGCTGGTGCGCAGATGTTTAACAAACCGGATACCGACCGTCTTCATCCAAATGATGCCGGCCACTCTCGCATGGCTAAGACCATTATGCAGCAGCTATCTGCATTGCCTTGCGTCTTCTAGAAATCCGTGGCAATAGGTGGCAATAGGTGACAATAAGAATACGTCTTATTGTCACCCATTTCTTTCTGTGTATCAATCACTTACAATCTGCGTGGCAGATGTGACAATAAAATAGAAAAACTTTTTCCTACATACGCGATGAAACATAACCATCAATATCGCTAAATGTCGTATCCAGAAACGTCAGGTCTTTCATTTGCAAGACATCAATCATACGATATTCCTTATACAACTGGCGAGAAAAACGAAGTTCAAAGGCCAAACGCAAATCATCTGTTGCATCAGCCCCTTCATCCTGCTTTGCCTCTTTACCCGTAATGGTTCTCATTCTTACAATCTCATACACATCACGAATCCCCTTACCCTTAATATATGGCACGAAATAATGAAGATCCTGCAATGCTATGGTTGACGGGAACTTGGCACCCGTATAATATAAGGTGGCAGATTGATTCAAAAAACTCTTTTCGTACCCACGCCGATGACTCGGACGAACCACACCAACCAACACCCGATTATCCACTTCCATTACAGTACCCTTCTGCGGAATCACATGTTGCACAGTATCCTTAGCCTTCGTTTCTATCAGTTCCCGGATAAAACCTTCAAGCAACTTTCTGTTTTCGCTATCGTTCGGCCGAAGCGGAAAAGCACCAATGTTCACCTCCTTAATAGTCTGATAGAACTTTGAAACCTCCACATCTGCCGGTTCACCATCACCAGGAAAAAGAATGTATCCGCCTATCACCTCCTTCTTTAACGGAGCCTCAACATAATCACGATAATAAATGGCATCACGATAACGATGCATCTGATTGATGGCATCATCCGGTGGCACATCTACTCCACTCGCATTCTTGCTGGCTATCCGATATTTCGCATCGAAGAGATAAGTCATCTTCATATCTTTCTGCAAATCATTCTTGGTAAGTTGCAACACTATATCTGGCTTCTGAGGAACCGTTGGCACTATCAGATTCTGCATTCCAATACAATCATTGGTCTGTTCCGTACTTTTCGGATTATATACCAATTCGGCAAGTTCTACCCCATCTTTCCTAAAGAGAACACGAGAATGTTCTCCCTTACCCAACTCCCAGGTAAACAGACCATTCAGTTCCATTCGGTTGCGATGTTCCACATCATCCTGATCCAGATTCAACTCCTTCTTCACTATGTGGCTCACCTCTATGAAACACCATATTTCATAAAGCGTGGCGATGTCCTTGGATTGCAACCGATAGATGCCTTCATTTAGAGAGTAAGCCTTACGGAGCAAATTCCAAGTACGATAAACCTGACTATATCCCGTAGCTTTCTGAAGAACCATACTTTCCTGGTTCAACCCCTTGAAACGCCCAACGGTTCGGAAGAAAGAATTTTTCCTTAAACGATTCAGGGAAACATAAGTTGCCTGAAGTTCTTGCTTAGTAGCATCAGAAACCTCCTTAACCTGCTCTATACGAGTCTTTAAGAGTTCATACTTACTCGTAATCTGCGATAAAGCAAATTTCAGAAATCGATTTTCCTGGGTATCATTCGACTCTATTTTTTCGGTGATACGATAAAGATGAGCGGGTTCTTTGCGATGCTCAGCTATTTCATTTTCAAGAGACATCGGAATCCGCCGCAACTTATCAGCCCGCAGATAAGTTTCCCTGCCATGCAAGCGATGACGTGGTCGGTCGATAATGTGCCGACAAGCCTCCAAGAACTTCTTTTGTTCACCAGCAAAGATACTCCACCATATAATCTCTGGTGTTTCTCCCTGTTTATCAGGAGCAAAGCTATGATAGGTCCGTTTTAGAAAATCAAGCGAGAGCATCCGATACTCTTGCTCAATATCCTCTACAATTTTCTTCCAATGAGAATGATAATCCAGTTTGGTACTCAACACCTCGAAGGAGAATGAAAACTTTCTTTTGATGAGCTCAGAAGATACACCATCTGATTTCTTTCTCTTAACAATATAATCAAAACAGATTTCAGAACGTCCTATCTCATTGCCGAAATTCAGAAAGCCAGCCAACATACCATGACGGAAACTGAACCTGTCGTTATCATTCTGCAAGATGGAACCAAAATGTGCCTCTACAATCTTGGCATCATTCTTTTCCTCAAACTCCACCCATATCGGATAGTCTGCATTATCAAAGAATATGGCAGGAGCAGAAGAATCTTTTAATATCACCTTAGAAGTGGATTGGTCATTCAAATACCGCTCCACCAGTTCAACACCATCCGACCAGGAATATGTGGAGGAAAGTTTGTCTTCCCCCACATTCCTCTTCGCTTTATCCCAAATAGCATCAAACTTGGTGCATTCTATGGTCATCACAAAGTCGTGATGCTTGATTCTTAAAAGTTCCATTACCGTTAACTCCAAAAACTAGTATAACCAGAACTAAGTTTCTTTTCCATTTCATCCAATTTAGCCAGAGAAACAGAACTATCTCTCATGTTTTCCGGCAACATCTTCGAAACCACTTCCTTCAAAGAAGCGAGTAACTCCGCCTTTACCTTCTCCTCATCGCCTTCTATTCTTGACAGGATTTTCATAGAAGTAATCTCATCCAAAGCACGGACCACGACTTCACTTTGCGTCATTTCCTGACCTTGACTATTTTTACGATAAGGCAAATTATTGACCACATAGAGCAGGAACTCGTTACGGGTTCGATAAGCTATCTTAAAAGGTGTACCTTCCAATACAGCATTGATTTCCTGTAAGTACAGTATCGCCTGGTTGCAAACCTCCAGGTTTTCCTGATACACGTCAACACCCTCCACCATATCTCCTACCAAGTCTTCAAAGTTGAGCTTTCCTATCTGTTCGTGTCGGGAAGTTAATCCACCATATAAATCCACCTCATTCATTTCGATGGTCATGGCTCTGTCGAGTACTTTTCGGGAGAAAGAAAAGGTTGTTTCGTCCATATTGACGGTTCCCACGATAATGAGGTTCTGGGGGATTGTAATACCTTTATCTATGAACTGCTGTTTTAAAACATCCTTTTGACCATCAGAACAATCTACCAAAAGTTCATCTATCAGTTTTTTATACCAAGCCTTAGGAACGAATTCTGCATGTTCACCATTCCTTTCTTTTTCAAATTCAGGCTTGAGAATTGGGTCTGTCACAACCTTACCTGTTTCATTGCGCTTTCGAGATTCCACAACACTAAGATATTCTGCAAAATACTGTTCAACAGGAGCCAGGTTCATTTCATCTAAACATAAGAAATATGGGGTACTTTCATTCTCCCATGCTCGCACTACAAACTTCAAAAAGTCACCAGCAATAAACGTTGGTTCATCTCCAAGTCTGCTTACATACCCAATAAGTTCAGAAGAGTCGTGCCAATTAGGCTTCACCTGTATCATCTCAAAGTTCTTTGGCTTATGCTCCTTATATTCAGGAGAATCAACATCCCAACAAGCACGAGCCAATTCACGAACAATTCTACTTTTTCCAGTACCAGAAATACCTGCCAAAAGAAGGAAAGGCTTCGACTTAATGGCCGTGATATAAGGACGATAAGTTTGGTTGATTTCACTTTGAGTGACCGGTGGCTTTTGATTATTCTCCTGATTATCAACTTGTCCTGGCAATTTTCTTACTACCAAATCCAAAGATGTAGAAACCATAGGAGCCTTCCGTTTCAAGTTTTCCAAATTATCAACACAATAAACACCTTTACCTTTCACAATATCAGGCAACATATTCTCGCCAATATAAGAATTCAACACCCTCAAAGGTCCAACAATCTCAGCACTTTTAAACAATGCACTATCTCCTTTTTCTAAAACCTTGCAAATATTCTCCAGGTTAAAGACAACTTCTGAGCCATCAGTCTTCTTTATCTTATAGCAGCAATCTATAATAAACGTAGAAAGAATTGACTTCAATCCATCTTCGAACTTATCACCACATTCATCACCATTCAACCAATTATTCAGCAATAAGTCAGTATATTCAGCCTGCATTGACAAATAAGCATCAAGGACTAGCATTTTGTCAGAAAAAGCAATCAACTTATTGTAACGATTCGCACCTGTTCGTTCTTGTTTTCCATTCTCTACAAAATCTATTTTTCCCAAATGTAAAAACAATTCCAATCCCACCTGTAATGCCTCACACTGAGACTTAAATAATGGAGATTGATTTATTCTATCTTGCAAATTAGGCAATTGTGGAAACTGCTCATTAATGCGCACCAACAGTTTCTTACTTAAACAAATTGCAATATTATCCCCAACATTCACCTCTTCAGAAAAAAGGACATTAGAAGGATTTGCGCATGACTTATAAATGATATACAAAGAAGCCAAAAGTTGCTTGAAAGAATTCAAGGAAGATTTGATTCCCAATCTGAGATTAGGATTTTCTCTATAAATCAATGACGAAGGAAAAACATTTGCCATAATTGTTCTATATTTCGTTGTTTATAATAACTTCAGCTATAGCCTTTGCCAATAAAGGAGGTACAGCATTTCCTACTTGCTTCATTTGACAGGTTCTATTACCATAGAATCGGAAAGTATCAGGAAAAGATTGTATTCTCGCTGCTTCTCTAATAGTTAGACACCTATCTAATATAGGATGAGTAAACCTGCCAGAGGATGGCGTATCAAACCTCGTGGTTATTGTTGGAGCAATTCCATCTTCCAATAATCTGCACCAAGTACCACTATAAATAGACTTAGTCAGCAATTCCTTTGGCAAAACTTCCTTTCCTTTTCCCTTAGGAATCATTTTCAATCTGTCTAAAGCAGACTTTGAATGCTTGGTTGCTATATGATTATAAAGGACTTGCGCACCCGCACGAAGTTTCTTTTGATAAGAAGATATTGCAGGTTTATCATAATCACGCTCATCAACACCTTCTCCCGATGCAATGAAAGGTAAATCGTAAATGGCATCCTTAACCGTAGTCTGAATATCAAGAGGTTCAGGTAATTTCACCTCTAGCTTATTCAACTCGCCCAAGAAGATTGCTCGCCTTCTATCTTGTGGAACCCCATAATCTTTTGCACACAGTACACCACAAGTTACAACATAACCAAGTTCCTCAAAAGACTTTATTATTTGGTCTTTAAAATACCCATTTGATGTCGTAATAATATTAGGCACATTCTCTAAAACAAAGTACTTCGGTTTGAACTCAGCCACAAATTTCACGAATTGTTTAAATAAGAAATTTCGTGGATCACCTAAACTTAACCGCTTACCCTTTTGAGAAAAGCCCTGACATGGTGGACCACCAATAATCACATCTATATGAGGATGCTTTTGATGTAACAGAACAACATCAACATTACATATATCATCTGCTATCACATCCGTATCGGTATGATTTTTCTTATAAGAAGCAGCTATATCTTTATCATACTCAATAGCAAAAGCAACATCAAACCCTGCCATTCTAAAACCTTCAGACATACCACCAACGCCAGCAAACAGATCACCTATTATCATAAGACTTCCTTTATTCGTTTTAAAGATAAATTAAAGTATTCTTCATTCAACTCTATTCCTATAAAATTCCTATTAAGTTTGGCAGACGCAACACCTGTTGTACCACTACCCATAAAAGGATCAAGAACAACGTCACCTCTATTAGAAAGTATATTCACGAAATGTTCTATTAACGCCAATGGTTTTTGAGTAGGATGCTTACCCATTTTTCGTTCTTTCGTACTTATCGTACTTGTTTCTACGAAATCATGAATAGCTTTACCTTCATTATTGAATGTACCTGTTGTTGCATCATTGACCATATAAACCCAAGGTTCTGTTGAATTTATAAACTGCAAGTTCATATTTCTTGGTAAAGGATTCGTCTTATGCCAAACACCTACTGTTTTATAATAAAAGCTATGTTTCTGAGCTAAGTTTATTATTGTTTCGACTTTAATGATAGACATAAAAACAATCAACGAGCCACGCTTTTTCAAGACACGATTGCATTCATGAAAAAGCATGTCCATTTGCTGAGTCCATTCCACAAAGTCTAGGTCATCCCAACCAGATGCAGCAAAATGACCATCTCGAAGCTTATTCATATTTGTACCACGCTTTTTCATGAATAAGCCCAAATTATAGGGTGGATCCGTTATTATTAAATCCACAGAATCTGTTGGTAACTGACGTAAACACTCGATAGCATCACCTTGCTTCAAAAGTATCCTACCATCAATTCCCAAGAAACCTTTTATCTCTTGTAAATCTTCCATTCTGCACGGAATAAAAAATCCAATACTAGCCATACTTACAACATTCAGTTGCAAGTACACATATAGGGATAGTGACAGAGAATGGAAAAGTCAAACACAGACAATAGAACCATACGCTGCCGCTATAGAAAACTATGAGCGTTGAACTTTATTCTGGAAGTACGAGCCACAAGCAAAAAATACCTGAGAGCATGATACAAAAGAAGCGTGAGCTTCACTTATCATACTCTCAGGCATTTGGCGTGGCCCGTAAAACCGATAAGTTCCGCCCACGCTATAGCGCAGGCGTTCACTTAATCTCGGTTTTACATCTTTTAATCGCCAAATTTCGAGAGTATTCCGAATATCGTAAACGCTTTGTATATTAATATGTTATATGTCTAAAGTTTTATTCTTTCTGTTTCTTATTATTCTACTTTAATTGTTCAACTTATGTTACAAGGGAGCAGCCGCCTGGGGCAATCTTTCCCTTTTCGAGGGCAAAGGTACAAAAAATAAATGAAAGATGCAACTTAATACCTCAAAATATCTTTTATCGAGTAAATTTTACTAGAAGCATCAAAGGAGAATCTTTATATTAACAACATTATCTGTCCTGCTCTTTATTGGCTTGTTGTTGCATAAAAATCTCTTTTTGCCGCTCTATTTCGTGTCGAAGCTGCTCTTCGGTTGGCAGATAAGTCAAATACTTAGCTTGAAACAATTGCTTATTCTCCTTCAAGATAGAATACTTTGCCATATCCTCACTTGTCTTCGAACACAAAATCAAGCCTATCGTCGGATTATCACCATCCGTTCTTTTCAACTCATCATACATTCTAACATACATATCCATCTGCCCAACATCTTGATGAGATATCTGGGTAGTCTTCAGGTCAATCAACAAAAAGCATTTTAAGATATAGTTATAAAACACAAGATCTATATAGAAATCTCCCATATCAGTATGAATATGCTGTTGGCGAGCAACAAAGGCATAACCTTTACCCATTTCCATGATGAACTTCTGAAGATGAGTAATGATACTTCCTTCCAACCGCGACTCTGAAAAATCAGAATTAGGTGCAAGTCCCAAAAATTCTGCCACTACTGGATTCTTGATAAATTCCAATTTGTCCTTTTGCATAGGAGCAGTAATTTCTTTCATCTCATTCTCCACTACAATTTTATTCTGCGATTGCAATAGACGGTAATAATATTGCGAAGCAATGTTTCGACGAAGCGTTCTCACACTCCAAGTCTCCACAAATGCCTCGTGGGCATACCAATTGCGAGCAGCCTCATCATCTATATCCAAAAGCTGACAGTAATGTGTCCAAGAAAGAAGCTCAGATTTTCCAATCGGTGATTGGAAAATGTTTGGGAAAGTCTTATAGAATCTTGTAAAGTTATATAAATAACTCTTAGTAAAGCCCTTACCATATATACTAGTAAGCTCCTTCGAAAGATTCTTTATGACTTCATGCCCATATTCTGCACGATTTTCCCCCAACAAGATTTCCTCGCTAATACGTTTACCAAGCAACCAATTGCGTTGAACCATCGTAATATTGATAGAGCGGAAAGCCTCTTGTCGTGCGAAATCTATTATGCTTTGAGCATCAGCCAACAGATTGTCACTATTGTTACATAATTTCAAATTCATTTTCTTCATATACAAAAAATTACATTCTTATATGTGGGCAAATTTACAAATAATTATCGAGAATACCACATTTTTTATATATAAAAGTTTGGAGAATACAAAGAAAACTTGTAATTTTGCAGCACATATAATAAATTAATTAATAGGAGGACATAAATATGGCAACAGCAATAAAAGCAATCCCTACTTTACATGGCGAAGATGCAATTCGCTTTCGTGAGGAAATGGAAGCAAACGAAAGAGCATTTCTTTCAAGATTGAAAAGGGATAGAAATAAAGACCCCTTTGTTATAAAAATGAGAGAAATGTTACGCAAATCTGGATTAAGATAATTAAGAAATACCAAACTCATGTATTGTGACTTATTGGCAGAAGATTAATGAAGCATTTAAAGAAACTTAGCTTAAAACAGAAGAAATCATGATAAACGACAGAAGACAACTGGCTGACGTGTATCAGCAAACTATAGATATTGTACTGGAGGGACATTACACCTCTGAGAATGGGGAGGAAGTGAAACTGCCCGACAACACGAAGATGCTGAAGGGAAGCAGATTCTATACCAAGCCACTGGATGCTTCAAACATACCTATCCTTGCAGATGGTTCCACCAAGATCATCGTGAAGAATGACGACAGCATCCATTGCGGTCATCAGTTGCAACAGGAAGGATACAATCCCGTGGTTCTCAACCTGGCAAGCCGTCGCAACCCGGGCGGTGGCGTGAAGAACGGAAGCCGGGCACAGGAGGAGAGCCTCTTCCGTAGCACCAACCTCTTTCTCTCTATGTATCGTTATGCAGAATATGCAGAGGATTACGGTTTGGAGAAAAGCAAGTTCCAATATCCGATGCCTGTGAGATTCGGAGGCATCTATGTTCCAGACGCTACTGTGTTCAGGGGTGGAGCCAAAGATGACTTTGCCTTGCTCGATACTCCTTATTATATGTCGTTCGTGACAGTAGCTGCCATCAATCATCCAGATTTAGATAGAGATGGAAACATCTGTGAAGAAGATGCCGCATTGACGAAAAACAAAATGAGAACGATGCTGCGCGTCGGTTTGCTGAACGGACACGACAGCATCGTGCTCGGTGCATTCGGTTGCGGTGCCTTCCACAATCCTCCGAAACATATCGCAAGACTGTTTCACGAAGTCATCGACGAGAAGGAGTTCAAGGACAAATACAAGCTCATCGCCTTCGCCATCCTTGAAGACCATAACTCGCCAAGAGGTGGAAACCTGCAACCCTTCATCGAGGAATTCAAGTCATAAGCTCCCACAGATTTGGCTTTCCCTTCGGCCGCCGATTTTCAATTCACAGATTTACACAGATGGGGCTTGATTAGCAGTAATCAATGCCTCGTTTCTCACACTCTCCTCGCAGGGCGGCGAGGAAGTAGCTGCGTTCGCTGCCCCAACCACGAACCTTGCGCTCATGATCTATGGTCTGCTTCAAACGCTCATCGCTGTATGCAGCAAAGCGGGCAGCATACTCTGAAATTCTTGACTCGGCATAACCTGCATCAACAGTTGATGACTCAGCATTAGCTGCCTTAATTGTTGATGACTCGGCATTAGCTGCCATTACATTCTCATTGTTCCTTAAATTTGAATTTGGATTCATAAAGATAATTATTTTAAGTTGTTAAACACTTACACATTCTTTTACCACCGTGGTTATCTCTATGCGAAACTCGGTTGGTGTGCCGCAACTGGGCAACTCTTAATGCTTGATTTCGGTTGCAAAAGTACATCATTATTCTGAAACCACCAAATTTTTTCGGGATTATTTTTCCTGTTTTTTTCCTTCTTATAAAGAAGAAGATTTTTCGGGGTAGCAGATAGTAAGGAAGAGAAATCCTTTAATGGTTAAACTTTCCTATATTTGCATTATAATAGTATTATAATAATAAAATTATAATTACCTTTGTAAATTGACAATCAGAAAGATACAAACAATTGAAATATAAAAACAAAGAATGATATGATACAGCAAGTAGAATTTTCATTGCGTCCGCTTCCTCGCGGCTTTCACCTCGTAACCAACGAGGTGATGAGGAACCTGCCAGCGCTGCCTAAGACAGGGATTCTGAATCTCTTCGTAAGACATACCAGTTGCGGATTGTCGCTGAACGAGAACTTCGACCCAGATGTGAGACATGACTTGAAGGGTATCTTCGAAAGACTGGTTCCGGATGGCGACCCAAGATACCTGCACCAGGATGAAGGACCGACGGATATGTCGGCCCATGCCAAATCGAGCATGGTGGGTGTATCACTCACCATGCCCATTACCAACGGCAGATTAAACCTCGGAACATGGCAGGGGATCTACCTCTGTGAATTCAGAGAGGGAGGCGGAAGCCGACACCTCATCGCAACGATTACCGGGGAATAAATAACCGTTGCGACGAATCGAAGACGCCTCTATTTCCTGGATGAATCGGAGGCGTCTTTATCAATTTCACGGAAAAGGCCGAAGTATCTCTTGCATACCCAGACGATGCCGACAACCATTGCTATGACGAGGATTCCTCTTAAAATTCCACTTAATATCTTTGGCATACAATCCCAAATAGGCAGAAGATGCATCGCAAAACCTAAAACCGCCGTCAATACCCACACACCGATGGTCAAGAGTTTCTCGTTTTTGATAACTGGCTCAGGATCCTCTACTTCTACCAGATTTCTCAACTGGTATATCTTATAAAAAAAGAATACACCATTCAGACATAAAAGAACACAGCAAGCTACCATTCCTCCAAAAAACAGATCCTCGTTATCTATCAAATCAACACAACTAATCCATAGAAATAAGAGAGATAATCCTACAGAAGCAAAGCGACTGCTGAGAGAAAGATAATATACCTGTCGGGCATTAACTATCTTGACGAAAGGCAAATCAATGGCTGTGGGATGATAGCTATGACACAAGTTTTGAACTGAAAAAAGTGTACCTACCGCAGCTATGACAATATACAGAAACCAATCATCAGATGTGGAATGAATGATGTTTCTGATGGTGAGCAGCCATATGGCAAGAACCAGGATTCCTACAATAAATTCAAAGACCCTGGCACTTGTAGAACGGTAAATCTTGACTTGCGCAAAGATGCCAGCTGGCTCTTCTTCATCACCATTCTTGAATAAATCAAGCACAAAATTAAATATTTTATTCTTCATCTTTCTTCTTCTCTTCTATTAGATTTGATTCATCTTCTTCCTTTGATTTCTTTGATGCAGCCTTCTTTTTCTTAGGCAGTCTGCCAGCCTTGCGCAGTGCTTCGGCGATGATCCATTGCAGCTGGCCGTTGGTTGAGCGGAACTCATCCTCCGCCCACGCTTCAATGGCACTCATCGTTTCCGAATCAATGCGCAATATAAAACTCTTCGCATTTGTTTCCTTTTTAGCCATACTTTTTAAATGCATGAACTTTCATGGCATGCTTCATCCACTTACAAAAGTTCTATTAATGATTCAATGTTCCCGTATTTACTACAGGCTGGGCAGTATCATCGCCACAGAGCACTACGAGCAGATTGCTGACCATGGCAGCCTTCTTGTCGTCATCAAGCTCTACCACATCTTCATCGCTCAACTTCTGCAATGCCATCTTCACCATCGACACGGCACCCTCTACGATCTTCTCTCTAGCAGAAATGATGGCTGAAGCCTGCTGGCGACGAAGCATCACGGCTGCTATCTCCGGCGCATAAGCCAGATAGTTGATACGAGCCTCTACTACCTCGATACCTGCCATTGCCAATCGCTCATCAATGCGAGCCTCCAACTCCTTATTGATTTCATCACTTCCATCTCGAAGCGTAATCTGATTCGACTTTTCCCCCTCGTCATCATCGTAAGCATACTGTCCGGCTACCTGTCGGAGAGCAGCATCTGCCTGAATCTGGACAAAGCGGTCCAGCATGTTCATGATCTGTGCAGCAGAAGCACCGATACCTGCCTGACCCGTAGAACCCTCAGCCATGGTCTGAGTATCAATCTCGAAGATAGCCTTGTAGGTATCCTTCAGTTTCCATACCAGCACCATACCAATCATAATCGGATTACCCGTCTTGTCATTCACCTTGATAGGTTCGGCATCGAGGTTGCGCACACGAAGCGAAAGCTTCTTCTGACTGATAAACGGATTCAGCCAATAGTAACCCGGCTCTGTAAAAGTGCCACGATATTTACCGAAGAAAAGCAACACGCGAGCCTGACCCGGCTCTACCAGGATGAAACCGCAGACGCAGATGATGCTCAGGATGAGAAGCAGTACGCCACAAACACCACATACATTTGTCAGCCAGTCCTCTTGCGAAACGCAGGCAAATATAAACAAGCCAACTCCAGCCAAAAAGCCGATGATATTTAATACTAACATCAGGATGCCATTCAAGGTCTTTCCCTGATACGTAAATTCCTTATTCTCCATAATTTTACTTTATTTATTACGTTATTAATGTTGATATCATTTTGATATCGCAAATATACGGTATTAAAATGATATCACAAGGGCAGAAGATAAAGATTTCAAATACTTTAACAGAAAAAGGTCGTTGGGACGATACCCAACGACCTTTTCCCAAATTTTCACCTATTTATATATAGAAATATTATTCTATCACTTCCATTTCTTCCTCTTCTATTTCTTCCTTGATCTCCTTCTCTTTCTTTCCGAAATTAGGATCAATCTTCAGGAAAGCAGTAACCAGGAAGGTGATGGCGCAACATGCCATCACGATGATGAAGAACATGCGGTAACCTACCATATCCTTCAGATATCCAGAAACCATGCCCGGCAGCATCAATCCGAGATAGGAGATGCCCGTACAGATGGAATAATGGGAGGTCTTGAACTTTCCCTGACTGTAGAACAGCATGTAGAGGGTAAGAACCGTGAAGCCCAGACCATAACCCAACTGCTCGACAAAAAGACAGCTGGAAACCACGATGAGGTTGCTGTTAAGCGAGTAACTCAGATAGATGTAAACCACATCAGGCAAGGTGATGGCGCAAACCAGAGGCCAGAGCCATTTCTTCATTCCATCCCTGCTCACCAGAATTCCACCAAGAATTCCACCCAGCAGTAAACCTATCAATCCCACAGTACCATTGGCAAAACCATATTCCTGAGGTGACAGTCCCAGTCCACCCTGCGAATTAGGACGGAGGATGAAGGTCTTGGTCATGGTGTTCAGAAGCGCTTCAGGGAATCGGTAGAGTAAGAGAAAGAGCATCACACAGACGGTTTCACCCAATCCGAACTTCACGAAGAAGGTGCGGAACATGTTCTTCAGTTCATGAGCCACTTCACCCACCGTTCTGTCGGTCTGCACATCATCCTTCGGGCGAGGCATGAAGCGGCTGTGGTAGAGCCACAAACCGATGAAGATACCTGCCAGTCCGTAAAAGATAAGCGCCCATGAGAAGCGAATCTGGTTGCGGAAGAGAACCTGAAGCACACCTGCCAGCATCACCAGAAAACCATTCACAAAGATGATGGCGAGGCGGTAGAAGGTATTTCGCAAGCCCACAAACTTGGTCTGCGTATGTTCATCCAGCTCAATCATGTAGAAACCATCTGCCGAAATGTCGTGGGTGGCACTACAGAAGGCGATGAGGAAGAAGAAGCACATCGTTGCCTGGAACCAGAAGGCGGTAGGCAGCGAGAAGGCGATGCCGGCAAGGGCAGCTCCGATGAGAGCCTGCATGGTGAGCACCCACCAGCGCTTAGTCTTCAGCAAATCTATGAACGGACTCCACAAGGGCTTGATGACCCAGGGCAGGGCGAGCCATCCGGTATAGAGACCCACCTCAGCATCGGTCAGCCCCAACTGCATGTACATCACCACAGAGAGGGCGGTTACGATGACGTTGGGGAGTCCTTCTGCAAAATAGAGGGTCGGAATCCATGCCCATGGACTCCGACTGTTTTTCTTAGTTACCATTTTACATCACTATTTATAAAGTTTCTTGATTTCAGCACCCTGATAGTAGTGCAGCAGGATGGCATCATAATGATAACCCTGCTCGCCCATCACGGCAGCACCAATCTGGCAGAGACCTACTCCATGCCCCCAACCGGCTCCGATGAGTTCGAAACGCTGAGGCACTCCCTGTTCATCCTTATCATATTTATCCACCACGAAGGCTGAACTCAGCAGATGACTGTCGCTCAGCGTACGGCGTATTTCGAGTTCCTTACCGATGGTAAAGGTCTTCTCTGTTCCGATGATCTGGAGCTTGCTGATTCTTCCACTCTTTCCGCGCTCCACGGCCTTCATGTCTAGGATGGCACCCAGGTCCATCTTCAGTTTGTCGGCGATGAGCTGCTGCAACTTCTCCTGGCTGAGCGTTTCCTTCCAGCGGTAGAAATTGACGGTTTCCTGATCATAGTCGTTGAGCACTTCTGACAGGATTTTCTTGTCCTGCGTGTTACAGAAAGCTGGCGGATTGAAGCGGATCCATTTCTCAGCCTCCTCCTCATTGGTCAGATTAGGCAGTGTATGTTCCACGCCCAGGGCAATGTCGCGAACCGCCGTGAGATAAGTCTTCGGCGTGTCCTCCCAGCAATACTGGAATTCCTCGGTTATTCCGCCGCAGCATTTCGAGAATCTTGCATCGCAGATTTCGTCGCCGTCCATCAGAATCTGTCCCTTGGTCTGGCGGATGGCTTCAGCTACATGGGGCGATGTTTCCTTGGTGATACCCTGGTAGCGCTGGCAGTGGTCGTCGGCACATACATCAAAGAGGGTGTGGTCTTCGCGGTCGTACCAGCGGATGAGCGTATCTTCCTTCTTGGTGAAGGAGAAGAAGTTGTTGCCGCTCTCAGCCACCTCTCGGCGCTTCTTCATCTGTGCCAGGAGCCATGAACGAGAGATGACGGCGTGCGCCTTCAGGAGTTCGAGACTCGAAGTGGCACTCATTTCACTGCTGATGACGCTCTCCAGATATTTCTCTACAGGCAACTCATTGATTGCCACAATCTTATCCGATTCTACCACAAAGCGGAGCGTGCCCAGGAAGGTTTGGGTTTCCTTGCGCTCCCAGTGGAAGTTGACACCGATGGTTACGTCGCTCAGCGAAAACGAGGCGTCGGCACTCTGCGGATGGAAGGTGAGCTGGCTGTACTGGTTGCCGTTCCAGAGCACACCGCCCTCTGAGAATTCTACCACCTGTTCGCCCAGCACCTTTTCGCCCTTGGCAAGATAAGGTTTGTTTAGCGAGAAATGAATCTTCTGCGCACTCACGATGCCCACCGTTACGTCGGGCTGCTTACCTTTATTATATAAGGTGGAAGAGGCTTCGGCTGCATCCTCGGCATCCTTAGATGCTTTCAGTTTGGCGATGATGGCGTTCATCTTTTCTTCCGAAACGCCACATTCCTGCAGCAGCGAGAGGACTTTCTCCTCGGTCAGCTTTCGGAAATCTTCCTCACGAGGGGTGATGATGAGTCCGCTCATATCCAGTGCTCCCGGCGAAACCACAAACTGGGCGTCGCCTTCGGCAAAATAGGCTTCCGGACGGTGCTTTTCTCTCGGAATGACCACGCTGATGAATTCCTCGCCCTTGCGCCAGGAGATGATGTTCATCATCGGTTCAGTTTCGTCGCCACGCTGAGGCATTGCCTTGTAGAGACGGCGGAAGAGGGCCTCATCGCTCTCAGCACTCTTCGAGATGATGACGAAGGCGGGAACGATGAAGTCGCGAACCACTGAGATTTTCTCCTCATCATTGAGAGAGATGATGTCGGTCAGGTTGCGGGAGAGACGCTGCCAGTTGGTCTGAAGAGGAAGGATGCCGTTGGTTCCTGCCTGGAAATGAAGATGGTCTGGAGCCGATGCACCACACTTCGGACCGTTGTAGAACACCATCAGGTCGCTGTGCAGACTGATGAAGCGGTGCATCTCGCCGTAGTTCTTGTAGATGAGCTGAGGCTGATGCTTGCGTGCCGGAATGGTGAAGTGGACTGGCAGAATCGGGAACGGATTCACCAGAAGATGGAATTTCTCGTCTATCTGCTTCGACATCTGTTCCTTAGGACGGTTCTTGTCGCAAAGGAAACAAGGGCGCTCGCCCAGGGTTTTCTTATCTATCTTGGCGCCCGTACTTACGATGCGGGCTGGGTTCCACTGCAGTTTCAGCTGGTCGGAGAATTGGCGGGTTTCTACATGCTTGAGGTCGCGGAAGCGGTGGCGCGCATCGGTCCAAACCTCCAGCTGACGGTTGAAGAAACGCGAGATGCTGCTGTCTTCCATAATGTCGGCCTTGCCCTGCAGCAGGTGCTGGCGTGCCTTCAGTTCCATGGTGCGCAGGCGGTCCTTATACAGGTTGTTGGCGTTCACCTTCTCTACGCTGAGGGCTGCATCGCTGTTACCTCCCCAGCGGCGGCAGAGGTAGAGTTCGTCGTAGATTCTGCCGATGCGATAACGGCGCGAAAATGCCAAGCCGAGCGCATAATCCTCACCATACGAGGTGTTAGGAAACTGGATCTGTCTGACCAGCGGAGTAAAGAAGGCGCGCGGAGCACCTAATCCGTTGATACGCAGCGCATTGTTGCATCCGTTTTCATCGGTCCACTCCTTGTGGTCTATCAGTCCCGGTGGCAGGGTGTTGAGGTCGAAGTCGCACATGCGGTACGAGCCGATAATCATGGCTGCCTTCTGCTTGTAGAAGGCATCTACTATCTTCTGAAGTGTCTTTGGTGAAGAATAGAGGTCATCGCTGTCAAGCTGTACAGCAAACTTTCCGCAGAAACTGCTGTTGATGGCTTCGTTCCAGCATCCGCCTATTCCCAGGTCGGTTCTCTCCGGCACAATCTGTATCAGGTTGTCGACTTTAAGTTCATCCAGTATTTCGCCGGTGCGGTCGGTAGAATGGTTGTTTACCACAATGACGTTAAACTTGAAGCTTGCCTTCTGTCCCAGCGCACTCTTCACGGCATCAGCCACCGTCTTTTCACGGTTGAAGACGGGGATGATGACAGATGCCTCGTATTCAAAATCCTGCTCACCGAAGTCGGGCTGGCGGTAGAAGGTGGTGTCTATCAGGGCGCCCACCTTGCCCAAATGCTGGGTGCATGCCTTTTCCATCTCAATCTGCACCTCGCGGTTGCGCGGGTTTACATAGTCAAACTGCTTCTCGCCGCTCTTACGGGTGTCGAGTTCGGCTTCTGAATAGAGGAATTCGTTGAGATGGAAGATTTCGCCCACGCGGCTCAGATAGAGACGGAGGTCGTAGAGGGCGGCAAACTGATACTCTTCGCGGTCGGGTTGGGCGATGTAGTCGGCCAGCGCCTGTGCCTTGATGCACCAGAGGCTTCCAAAGTCGAAGTCATCTCGCAAAGAACCTGACTGGTAGTCAATTACCGGATGTTTCTCCATTTTGCCTTCCACCATCTTGTAGTGGTCGGCGTAAACCATGACGGCATCCGTATCATCTGCCACTCTGAGGAATCGCTCCAGCGTGTTGTTTCCCCATCCTATGGTGGTGTGGCGGGTACAGATCATCACGTAGTCGGCATCTGTATTTTCAGCGATGCTGACAATGGTGTTACTGCTTTCCAGGCGGTCGGTGATGACAAACGTACATCCTTCGGGCACCTGATGATGAGCGGCAAAATCAGCACTCACCAGGAAGTGGATATGCTGTACTGTCTTGTACTCATGAAGCACCGACAAGGCATTCTGCGCATCGTCGATGTATTCGCAAGGCAAGAAAAGGTCTATTTTTTCTCTCATTTTCTTACGTTATTTTTGTTCACTTCAGCCCTTTTCGGGGGGCTAAATCTGTGTTTTTTATCTTTATTTTATCTTATTATATTAAAATATGTGGCAAAGATACTAATTTTTCGGCAAAAAACACTATCTTTGCAGTATGAATAATGAAAAAAAATATCTTTTGGGCCTTACACTTGCCGAATTGAAGCAGGTGGCAAAGGACTTAGGCATGCCCGCCTTCACCGGTGGGCAGATGGCGAAGTGGCTCTATGAGCAGCATGTGAAGAGCATTGATGAGATGACCAACATCTCGAAGGCGAACCGTGCCAAACTCGCTGCCGAATACGAAATAGGATGCTTCGGATATTCCGATGCACAACATTCGGTGGATGGTACCATCAAGTACCTCTTCCCTACCCGAAGCGGCAAATTTGTCGAGACGGTTTACATCCCCGACAAAGACCGCGCCACGCTGTGCGTTTCTTCGCAGGTGGGATGCAAGATGAACTGCCTGTTCTGCCAGACCGGCAAGCAGGGGTTTGAGGGCAGCTTGCCTGCAGGCGACATTCTGAACCAGGTTTACTCGCTGCCGGAGGTGGACAAGCTTACCAACATCGTGTTCATGGGTCAGGGCGAGCCGATGGATAATCTCGACAATGTGCTGCGCGCCACAGAGATTCTCACCGCCGACTACGGCTGGGCATGGAGCCCGAAGCGCATCACGGTAAGTTCGGTGGGCGTGAAGAACAAGCTGAAGCGGTTCCTGGAAGAGAGCGACTGCCATGTGGCCATCAGCATGCACGACCCTATCCCTTCTGAGCGCGCTGAACTGATGCCTGCCGAAAGGGGCATGGGCATTGAGCAGGTAGTAGAACTGCTGAGGAACTATGATTTCTCTCATCAACGCCGCCTGAGTTTCGAATACATCGTCTTTAAGGGCGTAAACGACAGTATGCAGCATGCCAAGGCCATCATCAAGCTGGTGAAGGGACTTGACTGCCGCTTCAACCTGATTCGTTTCCACCAAATTCCAGACATTCCTCTGCAAGGTGTGGATGATGAGAAGATGGAGCAGTTCCGTGATTACCTCACCCAGCATGGTGTCTTCACCACCATCCGTGCCAGCCGCGGCCAGGACATCTACGCCGCCTGCGGTCTGCTCAGCACCTCGAAGAAAATCGGAGAAATCCGTGAGCACGAGGATGAAGAGAAGATGAATAAGTAAGGAAAGGTGGGGGAAAAATGGTTAGAGAATCTTTAAAGATCCTACTTGCCGGCTGTCTTTTGTTCCTTTTTCTGGCAAGTTGCAGCCCGGGAGGAGGAAGAAACAGAAAACTGCCCAAGAGCACAGGACAGCCTTACGAGGTGGTACTCAAGGGAGATACCGACAGCATCGTTACGAAGATACTGACGGAAGAGGTGCCAGCCCTGCCCCAACCCGAACCGCTCTGCCGGCTCATCCAGGTTAAGAAGGGCAAGATCCACGACAGCTACCTGCTCGTAAGAACTCGCATCGTAGTGAACATCCCAGCAGCGGAATTCTCAGTCAGGCTGAGCCGCAACGAGAATGCTTCACCGCAGACCGTCATCCGCATCTCTGCCCGCTCACTGCAACAACTCAGAGAGAAACTCAACCCCGAGAAACTGCGCCAGCTCGTAGATGAGACTGAACTGGAGCACCTCGCATCCATCATCTCCACCAACCCGAGCAAGCAGAACCGCGAGATGCAGCAGCTGGTAAAGAAGAACTTCGGCATCAGCATGATCATCCCTGCCGAAATGCAAGCAAGCAAGAAGGCCGGGAACTTCATCTGGATTTCAAACAACGCCAGTTCGGGCATGAAGAACCTCATCCTCATGAAAGTGAAGAGGGAAGAACGAAGAGGGAAAGCCAATTCTGATGCTTTTCCTGCTCAAGAGAAACAGCAGATTGACAGCATGCTCCGCACAAACATGCCCGGCGAAACCGACAGCATGTACATGATAATCCCGGTCCTTTCAGAAAAAGGACTCTGGGAGATGAAGGGCGACGCCATGGGAGGCCCCTACGTGATGAGGCGCATCCGCCTGAGAAAAACGGGGGATGAAATCATCATCATCGGCTTCGTCTATGCGCCCGAAATGAAAAAGAAAATATTAATCAAGCAGCTAGAAGCTGCGATTTCTACTATAAAATAAAACGATAAATGGACAGCAAAAAAATTAGAGTGGCCATCACTCACGGAGATACCAACGGTATCGGATACGAACTCATTTTTAAGGCATTCAGTGAGCCAGAGATGTTGGAGTATTGTACCCCTATCATCTACGGTTCGCCTAAAGTGGCAGCTTATTACCGCAAGGCGATGAATCTGCCTGCCCAGTTCTCCATCATCCAGAAAGCAGAAGATGCTGAAGACGGAAGAATCAACCTCCTGCCAGCTGTAGACGAGGAGGTAAAGGTTGACATGGGCATGCCTACTCAGGAATCGGGTACGGCAGCCATCAAGGCACTTGACCGAGCCATGACCGACTACCGCGACGAGCTCTTCGACGTGCTCGTTACCGCACCGGTAAACAACCAGAACGCACAATTTGAGGGCTTCCAGTTCAAGGGCCACAAGGAATACATTGAAACTTGCCTGGGCGAAGGTGCCAAGGGCCTTTCCATCCTCTGCGGTGGCGACCTTCGCATCGCATCCGTAACCGGAAAGACTCCGCTCAAGGACGTGCCGGCAGCTATCACCCAGGAGCTCATCATCGAGAAGGTGAAGCAGATGCACACATCACTGAAGCGAGACTTCATGATTACCAACCCGCGCATCGCCGTGCTCGCCCTGAATCCTAGCAACAACGGTGAGGAGAGCTGCGGACCAGAGGAAGCCAGCATCATCATCCCAGCCATTGACCAGCTTGCCGAGCAGAAAATACAAGCTTTTGGTCCTTACCCTACTGACGAGTTCTTCGGCAACGGCCATTTCGTAGAGTTCGACGGCATCATGGCCATGTATCATGATCAGGCTACTACCCCGTTCCATTCTCTCTACACCGAGGATGGCGTACTCTTTACTGCCGGTCTGCCACTCGTGCACACCGCCGCCAACACCACTCCTAGCTACAGCATCACGGGCTGCAACGAAGCCGATGCAATCTCCTTCCGCCACGCCATATACTTGGCGCTGGATGCCTTCTGCAACCGCGAAGACTATGATGAGGCCTACGAGAATCCACTGCCTAAACTCTACCACGAGAAGCGTGACGAGAGTGAGAAGGTAAGATTCTCCATCCCTAAGAAAAAGGGATAAGAGAAAGATTCCCTATTCCCGAGAAAAAGCGGAATAAAGAAAGATTCGGGAGGGAAGATGACGCAAAAAAGGCAAATCTTCCCTGTAATCAGACCTCCCGAACGTTAAAATTAAAAAAAAATGCAGATAATTCAGAAAAAATGAGTAATTTTGGCAGCTAAATGGATACTTCCGAACTACAAAAGATAAAACAACGCTACAATATCGTCGGTAACAGCGACGGATTGAACCATGCGCTCGACGTAGCCCTACAGGTAGCGCCGACCGATCTCTCCGTGCTCATCATCGGCGAGAGCGGTGTGGGTAAGGAAATCATTCCAAGGGTGATTCACGACAATTCGCCACGCCGCAGAGAGAAATATTTCGCCATCAACTGTGGAAGCATTCCGGAGGGAACCATTGACAGCGAACTCTTCGGACATGAGAAGGGTTCCTTCACTGGAGCCATAGGCGAAAGCGAAGGATACTTCGGTATTGCCAACAAGGGTACCATCTTCCTCGACGAGGTGGGCGAACTCCCAATTCAGACGCAGGCAAGACTGCTGCGCGTGCTCGAAACGGGAGAATACATCCGCGTGGGTGGAACTGAGATAAGGAAAACGGATGTCCGCATCGTGGCAGCCACCAACGTAAACATGCGCAAGGCTGTGAGCGAAGGCCGCTTTCGCGAGGACCTCTACTACCGCCTCAACACCATCCCGATACAGATGCCTGCATTGAGAGAGCGTGGAGACGACATCCTCCTGCTCTTCCGCCTCTTCGCCATGCAGATGGCCGAAAAATACCGTCTGCCTAAGATTTCACTCTCAGATGAGGCCAGGCAGATCATGCTGAAATACAAGTGGCCGGGAAATGTGAGACAGCTCAAGAACATTACCGAACAGATGTCAGTGCTAAGCCGAGAAAGAGAAATCGATGCACAGACTCTCACCCAATTTATTCCGAGAGATGAGGAGTCTACACAGCTCGCCACCATACAGAAGGATGGCAAGGACGACCATAGCTACGCCAGCGAGCGCGAACTGCTATACAAAATTCTCTACGAACTGAGGGGCAACGTGAGCGACCTGAGACGAGAGATGAACAGCCTGCGCAAGCAACTCGATGAAGCACGCCAGTTGGGCGGTACAGGCGGATATGTTTCTCCGGTTCAGCCGAATACCCAGGTAGCTCCAGTATCATCCGTATCTCCGGTTTCATCGGTTTCTCCGGTATCTCCGGTATCTTCCGTACCTCCGATTACCGATCTCGACGAGCTACAACACATCCGTCAGGAAATAGCTACAGGAGGCATGAGGGGCACTTACAAACCCGAAGCCGAGGATGCTGAGATTGAGGAGATCAAGGAAGAAAACGAGAATCTGAACCTCAGCGATCTTAGCAAGCAGATGATAGAAAAGGCATTGGAGAGAAACAACGGAAACCGCAAGAAAGCGGCAGAAGAACTGGGAATCTCCGACAGAACTCTGTACAGAAAGATTAACAAATATAAGTTATGAAGCATATACGCGCGTACCTATATATAATAGGAGTCACACTGATGGTGGCGGTCATGGCAGCATGCTCCGTGAGCTACAAGTTCAACGGTGCCAGCATCGACTACACCAAAACCAAGACCATACAGATAGCCGACTTCCCTATCAGAAGTTCGTATGTGTGGGGTCCGATGGGTCCAATGTTCAACAATGAACTCAAGGATAAGTTTGCCAGCAACACCCAGCTCATACAGGTGTCACGCAACGGAGACCTGAAGATAGAGGGCGAAATCACCCAATATTCTCAGCGCAACAAGTCGGTTAGTTCTGAGGGATACTCAGCACAGACCGAGCTCAGTATCACCGTAAACGTACGTTTCACCAACACCAAGAACCATACCGAGGACTTCGAAAAGCAGTTTACATCTGCCAAGACCTACGACACCACTCAGAGCCTTGCCTCGGTGCAGGAAGAACTGGTAACCCAGATTATCAAAGACCTGGTAGACCAGATATTCAACGCTACGGTAGCTAACTGGTAAAGTAAGTGAAGAACGAAGAGTGAAGAATTTAACGGCTTTACTAATCATAAAGTTCAAAACTCAATGTTCAATGTTTAAAGTTCAAAATAAAATAAAGTAAAAATATCGTGGAATTAAACAGATTGATACAACACCCGGAGGAAATGAACCGAGAGACGCTCTACGACTTGCGCGCCCTCTTGGCCTTATATCCGTATTATCAGACGGCACGCCTGCTGATGTTGAAGAATCTGTACCTGCTCCACGACCCGAGTTTCGACGAAGAACTGCGCCGTGCAGCCATCTACATCACCGACCGTAAGATTATCTTCGAGATGGTAGAGGCAGCCCACTATCAGATAAAAAACGCCCCTGAAGAGGCTGAATCCGACAAGCAGCAAGGCGTAAGAGGAATAGGAGCAGAAAAACACGGAGACCGTACTAGCGACCTCATCGATCACTTCCTGGGATCCATTCCTATGGAAGAAGACGAAGAAGAGAAGAAGGAGAAACGTAAGCCTACACCTGCTGACGCGGCTGTAGACTATGTGGCTTATCTCATGGAGACCGAAGACCAGCAGGAGCCAGAAGATACTTCGCGCACCATGAGTCTCATCGACGACTTTATGGAGGATGGCGGTTTCAAACTGCCTAAAATCCAGCAGGACGAAGATTACAAACCAGAATTTACTCCCGAACTTCAGACCGATTCCGGCAAGGATGGCGAAGAGGAAAACAGCGGTGTATTCACCGAAACCCTCGCCCGCATCTACATCAAGCAGGGCAAGTATCAGAGGGCTTACGAAATCATCAGCCGCCTGCATCAGCAGCATCCTGACAAGAACGGATATTATGTTGACCAGCTCAGATTCCTTGAGAAACTGATGCTGAACAGCAAGAAGAAATAAAGAAGAATAATAAATAAATAAAACTAGTTTTAAAAAATGGCTTACACATTATTAGTAGTATTAATCGTCCTGGTAGCTATCCTGATGATTTTCATCGTGCTCATCCAGGAATCAAAGGGAGGTGGACTTGCAAGTAACTTCTCTTCAACCAACTCAATCATGGGTGTTCGCAAGACCACTGACATTGTTGAGAAATTAACATGGGGCCTCGCTGCAGCCTTGGTTGTCATCAGCGTGGCATGTGCTTATGTAGCCCCTCAGGCAGCTGGCGAAAGCAGTGTTTTGGAGGGAGCCACTCAGGAGCAGACCGCTCTTCCTGCTATGCCAGGTGCTAGCAAGGATGCAGCAGCAGGTGCGCAGAAGGCTATTCCTGCAGCTGGTGCAGATGCCCAGAAGGCAGCTCCAGTTGTTCCAACAAGCCCTGCAAAATAAAAAATAAGAAAAAAGGTACGAAAAAATTTGGTAGAACCATTTTTTTTTCGTACCTTTGCACCCGCTTAACAAGAATATGGTGGACGTAGTTCAGTTGGTTAGAGCGTCAGATTGTGGTTCTGAATGTCGTGGGTTCGAGTCCCACCTTCCACCCAAGATAAACCCTGCAAGATTCATTTCTTGCAGGGTTTCTTGTTATATATCCGTATTGAGCGGAATTCTTTTTTTGTCATATAAACGAATTACAATAGTACTTCTTAAAGTATATTATAGACTGAAAACATACAAAAAAGCCTGCTAAGGGAAGAAAATATCCCTCTAGCAGGCATTCATATAAGGATGAATTGAAAACCTATCTGATTACTTTCACTTCACCATCCTTAGCAATCTTAACGATGCTGGAAGGCTGATGTGGTTTATGCTCCTGACGGCGGCTCCAGCAAACATAATCTACAGCATTGAGGATTTCCTCGGAGATGTCGCAATAATTCTGTGCAGCAGGCTCACCACTCACATTAGCACTTGTACTTACAATAGGCTTCTGAAAACGGTAACAGAGTTGTTTGGAGAAAGGCTCATAGGTTATACGCATCGCCAGACTTCCATCCTCTGCTACCAGATTATTAGCCACTCCACTCGCATCATCAAGAATAACCGTAGTAGGCTTTACAGGCATGGCAGCATCGATGAAATCCCATGCTACCTGTGGCACATTGCGGAAATAACGCGCCATGCGGTCAGCAGAATCTATCAGGCAGATAAGCGCCTTAGAATCGTCACGTTTCTTTATTTCATAAACTTTCTTTACCGCTTCAGGGTTGGTGGCGTCGCATCCTATGCCCCATACGGTATCTGTAGGATAGAGTATCACTCCACCCTTTCGCATGCACTCTACAGCACGCTTGATGTCTTCATCTACAGTCATAATACTATAAAACTAAAAATCAAAAATCTTTTGAATCTTAAAAATCGTCACTAACATCTTTCTTCAAACACTCATAATAAGCTATGTCCTTCATACCATTGAGAAAAGCAGAAGCATCCATGCGTTTCTTGCCACTGAGCTGCAACTCCTGAATAATGAGCCATTCGTCAAGGCAGGCTACTTGTAACGACTTCCCCTCAACGCGGAGCGATCCCACAGGCGCATCACCACGCTTCATACATGAAAGACGGGTAGAAAATATCTTAAGTACCTGAATTTTCTGTGTACTCTGCTTATGGGATGGATGAGCAGTAGGCTCAGGGAACCTCACGTAATCATCATCGCCCTTAGGATCGTCAAAGAATACTACTGTCTCCTTCTTCTTAATTTCAGTCCATGCACCAGGGTATGGAGAAAGACCGCGGATGAAATCATACACCTGCTTGGCAGGCTTGTGGAAGTCGATGCGGCAAGTATCCTTGAAGATTTTCGGAGCCGGCTTAAGTTCGGCACCCTGTCCTATCATTTCGCTCTGAGGAATGGAACCGATATTGCCATCGGCAGCGATGAGCGCATCAATGGTTTCCAGCGCCAATTCAGCACCAAGATGCATCAACCCGTCATAAACATACTCCACATTTGCCGCCTCCGGAATAGGAAAACGTTTCTGCAGGATGATGCGACCGGTATCAATATCGTGGTCGAGGAAGAAGGTGGTAACACCCGTCTCCTTCTCGCCATTAATCACTGCCCAGTTGATAGGCGCCGCACCGCGATACTGCGGAAGGAGGGCTGCATGTACATTAAATGTACCATATTTCGGCATCGCCCAAACCACCTCTGGCAGCATGCGGAAAGCAACTACCACCTGCAAGTCAGCCTGATAAGAACGCAACTGCTCCACAAAGTCAGGGTCCTTCATCTTTACAGGCTGCAGCACCGGTAAACCATGCTCTACGGCATATTGCTTAACCTGCGAAGGTTGCAGCGTATCCTGATGTCTGCCCACCGGTTTATCAGGCTGGGTAACCACAGCCACCACGTTATAACCGCCCTCTACCAGGCACTTGAGGGATTCTACCGCAAACTCCGGTGTTCCCATGAAAACAATTCTCAAATCCTTCTTCTCCATAAAACACTAATATTTTAAAATAAAACCAGCAAAGCCGTTGAATGCTTCACTCATCGTTCTTCACTCTTCACTTAAAACTCCTACTCTGCCGACATATCCGCTACAATCTGCCTGTACATGGAATAGATTCTAGTACGGCTGATGTAACCCTTAAGTACGCCTGCCACATCAACCACTGGCAGTTGGGCGGCATCGGTTTTATCAAATTTCTGCATCACCTCGTCCATACTGTCATGTTCGGTAAGAACGGCAGCAGGCTGCATCATCAGCTGACGCACGGTGAAATGCTGATACAGTTCGGTGCGGAAGATAATGTGGCGAATCTTCGTAATATCTATTACTCCCAACAGCACACCCGCCTGATCCAAAACAGGCAGAAAGTTGTTGTTACTGCGACTTATCTCACTCACCAGCTTGCTCATCGGCAGATCCGGACCTACCGGATGATAATCTTTCTCAATGACATCCTGCATGCCCAGCAGGGTGAGCGCAGCCTTGTCAATATGGTGGGTGAGCAGCTTGCCCTCTCTAGCCAGACGCAGGGCGTAGATGCTGTGACTCTCGAAGATGCTGATGGTGAGCAGCGAAGAGATGCACACTATCATCAGCGGCATGAAGAGCTGGTAGCCGCCCGTGAGTTCAGCGATGAGGAAGATGCCCGTAAGCGGTGCATGCATCACGCCCGTAATGAGGCCCGCCATACCCATCAGTGTAAAGTTCTGCTCAGGAACATAGACACCTACCTGATTCACATTCCAAAGGCGCGCAAAGAGAAAACCAGCAAAACCTCCGATAATGAGCGAAGGAGCAAAGGTACCACCGCATCCGCCACTACCATTGGTGGCCGAGGTGGCAAAAACCTTGGTAAAGGTTACCAAGGCGATGTAGAGGATGAGCAGCTGGTTGTGCCCGTAGAAGAGCGAACGGCTCATCACCTGCCCCCAGTCTTCCACATTCTGTCCCTTCAGCAGCACGTTGACTGCCGTATAGCCTTCGCCATAGAGCGAAGGGAAGAGGAAGATGAGCGAACTCAGAATCAGTCCGCCAAACAGCAGCTTTACGTATGGATAAGGCGAAAGCTTGGCAAAGAAGCCCTCGCATGCCGACATGGTGCGCATGAAATAAAGGCTCACCAAACCGCAAAAGATGCCCAATAACAAGCAGGCAGGCACGCGGTCGAGCGCCCACGGATTGGTAAGCGTAAAATCGAAAAGGCTCTTGGAGCCCATCAGGATGTAGGTAAAGCAAGTAGCTGTTACACAACTGATAAGGATAGGCAGCAAGGAAGCCATGCTCAAGTCTACCATCAGCACCTCAAGCGTAAACACGAGTCCGGCAATAGGCGCCTTAAAGATTCCAGCAATGGCTGCAGAGGCGCCACAGCCCACCAGCAGAATCATGGTTTTCTTGTCCATGCGGAAGATTTGTCCCAGGTTTGAGCCGATGGCCGAACCCGTGAGCACAATAGGAGCCTCGGCTCCCACGGAACCACCGAAACCGATGGTGATACCTGATGCCACCACCGATGACCAGCAGTTGTGGGCCTTGAGCTTGGAATTTTTGGTAGAGATGGCGTAAAGCACACGGGTGATACCGTGGGAAATATTATCTCTGACCACATATTTAATAAAGAGCATGGTGAGGTAAATGCCCACAATCGGGAAGAGCAGGAAGAGCAGGTTATAGGTGCCCTTGTTAAATCCCGAAGTGAGCAGCAACTGTATTTCGTGCACAATGCCGTGCAGGAAATATCCTGCCACCGACGCCAGAAGGCCGATGATAAAAGCCAGGATAAGGGTCATCTGGCGGTCAGAAATATGTTTTTTCTGCCAATCCACCATCTTACTGACCCATCCCTCTTTCTGCCCGTTGTAATCTAGAATTTCTTCATCCATCTTTTTTACATTGATTTAGAATTCCGATGTGAAATGGAACTTGATGTGTTCAAAATCCTGCTGCGCCATGCTCAACACGTAGCCCGAATCGGCAAGAAAGACATCACGCCCCTCAATATCCTTGGCCATGTACTGGTACTTGCGCTTCTTGAAGTTCTCGAGTTCCTTCTCGTCATCTGCCTCTATCCAGCAAGCCTTGTGAAGATGCACGGGCTCCCAGCGGCACTTGGCGTTGTACTCGTTCTCCAGGCGGTACTGGATAACCTCGAACTGCAGCTGACCAACCGTGCCCACGATGCGGCGGCCGTTGAACTGGTTGACGAAGAGCTGTGCCACACCCTCGTTCATGAGCTGTTCCAATCCCTTCTGGAACTGCTTGCTCTTCATCGGGTCATCATTCTCGATGTACTTGAAAAGGAGTGGAGAGAAGCTTGGCAAACCGCGAAAATGCATCTTCTCTCCCTCCGTCAACGTATCTCCTATCTTGAAAATACCGTTGTCTGGCAAACCTACAATGTCACCCGGATAAGCCTCGTCAATGGTACTCTTGCGCTGTGCCATGAACTGGGTAGGCGAAGAGAAACGTACGTTCTTATCCAAGCGCACGTGGTAATATGGCTGATTTCTCACAAATTTGCCCGAGCATATCTTACAGAAAGCGATGCAGGAGCGGTGGTTTGGATCAATATTGGCTGTAATTTTGAAGATGAAACCACTGAACTTAGGTTCTTCAGGCTTCACCAGTCGCTCCTCTGCCTGGGTGGGTCTAGGAGATGGAGCAATATGAACAAAACAGTCGAGGAGTTCCTGAACACCAAAATTGTTCAGTGCCGAACCGAAGAACACAGGTGCTACTTCGGCCGAACGGTAGGTTTCTTCCTCAAACTCAGGGTAAACACCATCTACCAGTTCCAGTTCCTCACGCAGCTGTGCAGCCTCACGTTCACCAACCCGCTCGTCGAGTTCTGAACTTTGGATATCTACCTCTACCTTCTCGGCAACTCGCTGTTTGTTAGGGGTAAAGAGGTTCAGCTGATGCTCGTAGATGTTGTAAACGCCCTTGAAACGGGCGCCCTGACCAATAGGCCAACTTAGCGGGCGAACCTTGATTTTGAGCTCTTCTTCCAACTCGTCGAGCACATCAAACGGGTCGCGTCCCTCACGGTCCATCTTGTTGATGAAAATGATTACCGGGGTATTTCTCATGCGGCACACCTCCATGAGTTTACGGGTCTGTGCCTCCACACCCTTGGCAGAGTCAACCACGATGATGGCTGAATCTACGGCTGTAAGTGTGCGGTAGGTATCCTCGCAGAAGTCCTGGTGACCTGGAGTATCCAGGATATTCACCTTATAAGGTTCTCCCTCCTGTCCGGCAGGGAGATAATCAAATTCCATTACAGATGTAGATACCGAGATACCACGCTGTTTCTCAATATCCATCCAGTCAGAAGTCGCAGTTTTGCGAATCTTGTTATTCTTTACGGCACCTGCCACCTGAATCTGTCCACCGAAAAGCAGAAACTTCTCGGTCAATGTTGTCTTACCAGCATCCGGGTGAGAGATAATGGCAAATGTTCTTCTTCTTTCTATTTCGTTCATCCTGTTGTAAATATATAATAATGTATATTCTTAAAAAGTAATCACTAATAACTAATCCCTACATGTCGTCATCATCAAACTTGAGTCCCTCGGTTCGGTCTTTGATGTAATAATCGCTGAGCAGACCTATGAAAACGGTTATCTCCTTGATGGCCCTTTCGGTTTCGGGCGTAATTTCCTTCTTCTGCAGGCGCAGCATCATCACACCATAGAGAGCATCGAGGCAGGTTTCAATCTCGTTGAGATCCTTGTCGCCCCGCTGGCGCAGCTCTACGATGAAAGGCAGCACCTTGTAATATTCGGCATTGTAGATAGGAAACTTGGTGCTCTGCAGCAGCATGCCGTGCAGATCAATGACGTCCTTCAGTATCACCTTATTAATATTAAGGTGTCCTCCCTCGCGCTTTCCCTCCTCGTTCATCATGCGAATCAGGTTGCCAAACCAGTCGAGTTCTTCCTCGCGCTGCTCGGGTGTAAAGTCGAACCGGTCTACATAATTCTTTTTGATGACAGGCAGCGAGCATCCGTAAGCTCGGATGATGTCCTCAATCTGCCACATATATAATAAGTATTCTGCGATACTTTTCTTTCTTAATTCTTGTGCTACAAACATAAACTTTGAACTGTTAACTTTTGAACTTTATGCTTTGCCTTCTTCTGATTGAAGGGGTGTTTAAAAACCTGTTTAAGGACTTTTAAAATTCCGGCAGATGATACAGATTGAAAATCGTGCCGAAGAGAGCGATGATGGAGAAGATGATGACCACGCTGCCTATTACCTTATTGATAATGACGATGCCGTTGGTATCAAACTTGTTCCTAATCTTGTCGACGAGCCAGGTGAGTCCGAACCACCACAGCAGGGCTCCGAAGACGATGCTGAGATACCCTACTCCCATTTCTACCGGCATATCCGGTACGACGAAAGCAAACTGCGCGAAGGTGGCCATGAAGAGGAACACGATGAGCGGATTGGAGAGTGTTACGAGGAACGCCGTGATGCCATTGTGCATCAGGGTACCCTGCTTGTTGCTCGACTTGTGCATGTTCTTCATCGGGTCGCTCTTGAAGCAGTAGATTCCGAATACGAGGAGCATCAGACTGCCGAAAATCTGAAGATAGAACTTGTTCTCGGAGTTACTCACAAAATCCATTACAAAACTCATGCCCAAGCCTGTAAACAGAGCATATACAATGTCGCTGCATGCGGCACCCACACCTGTTACAAACCCATACCAGCGACCCTTGTTGAGTGTACGCTGGATGCAAAGGATGCCTACCGGACCCATAGGGGCTGAGGCAAGAACACCGATGACAATTCCTTTGAATATGAAGTCAAGGATGTTTATCTCAATTGGAAATGCTAAATTCATCTTAGTATCGTTACAATTTCTAACAGTCGGCAAAGTTACAAAATTTTGGGCACAAAGCACAATTTTTTTGCCTAAAAGTTCATTTTATATCCGTTTTTTATATTTTCGGGCACGGATTACACGGATTACGCGGATGTTCTGCATGAATATAAACAGGATTTAGGGCAACAGAGAAATTTCGGACAGCAAATCATCTGGCAGAAAAAAAAGAAAATTAAAATTTTTTATATTTAAAAATAAACGAGATTCAAAAGTTTTCAGTATCTTTGCCGAGAAATAAAATAATTCTAACTAATTTTAAATAATTAACATGACAGATAATACACTTAAACCGTACGTAATAGGCCTTGACCTCGGCGGTACAAATTCAGTTTTCGGCATCGTAGATGCTCGCGGAGAGATCAAAGCAACAACTGCCATCAAGACAGGCGGTTACGAAAAGGTTGAAGACTATGTGAAGGCAGCCGTAGAAGCTCTCCAGCCTATCATTGATACGGTAGGCGGCATTGACAAGATTAAGGCAATGGGTATCGGTGCGCCAAACGCAAACTATTATAATGGAACCATTGAATTCGCTCCAAATCTTCCTTGGGCACACGACGGAGTGGTACCATTGGCCGACTTGTTCAGCAAAGCCCTCGGCGGCTTGCCTGTAGGTATGACCAATGATGCCAACGCTGCTGCGCTCGGCGAGATGACATACGGTGTAGCAAGAGACATGAAAAACTTCATCGACGTTACGCTCGGTACAGGCGTTGGCTCTGGTATCGTCATCAACGGACAGATGGTTTACGGCTGCGACGGATTCGCAGGCGAATTGGGTCACGTTACCATGGTACGTGGCAAAGAGGGTCGTATCTGCGGATGCGGCCGTACAGGATGTCTCGAAGCTTACTGCTCTGCCACTGGTGTGGCTCGCACAGCACGCGAGTTCCTCGAGAAGAGCGATGAGCCTTCATTGCTCCGTGAGATGAATCCGGAGGATATTACATCTTATGATGTGAGCGTTGCTGCAGGCAAGGGTGACAAGCTGGCACTGCGTGTATACGAGTTTACCGGCAAGATGCTCGGTGAGGCTTGTGCTGATTTCGCAGCCTTCTCTTCACCAGAGGCTTTCGTCTTCTTCGGTGGTCTGACCAAGGCTGGCGACCTCATCATGAAACCTATCCAGAAGGCTTATGATGAGCACGTGCTCCGCACCTTCAAGGGTAAGGCTAAATTCCTTGTTTCTACCCTTGATGGTAGTTCTGCTGCCGTACTCGGTGCGAGTGCTGTGGCTTGGGATATGTAAAATTTTTAAAAGATTAAGACAGTTATTAGTAGACCTTTCCTTCATTGGGAAGGTATGATTTAAGTTAATACAAACTCGCGAAACTCGTGAGAGGATTGTAGCGAGGGTTAGATGTTAGTAAAAAGCCTGGCACTCGAGAGAGCGTCAGGCTTTGCTTTCTTATCATAAACAAAAACCTCAACAACCACCATGCGGTCATGGTGGTCATTAAAGTCATTGGTCATTAAGGTCATTAAGCTTTTTCCAACCAGTTTCTCACCATCTTCTTGCCGTCTGGCGTCAGCACGCTTTCCGGATGAAACTGGATACCATGAATATCATAGTTCTTATGCTTCAGACCCATGATGCAACCATCATCGCTTACTGCCGTAACGTCCAGGCAGTCAGGGAATCCCGAGCGGTCTACCACCCAAGAGTGGTATCTGCCAATCTCTATGCGCTTGTCCAACCCGTCGAAAATAACATCGTTGCCAAACTGGGTGCAAGGGGTTGCCACTCCATGATACACCTCAGAAAGATTGGTAAGCTTGGCTCCAAACGCCTCGCCTATGGCCTGATGACCCAGACATACGCCCAGCATCGGCTTGCGGCCTGCATACTTGCGGATAACATCCATCAGCAGTCCCGCCTCCGACGGAATGCCCGGACCCGGACTCAGAATGATCTTGTCGAAGCGCTCCAGCTCCGGCAACTGGAACTGGTCGTTGCGGAACACCATAACGTCAGCTCCCAACTCCTTTACCAGATGGGCCAGATTATAGGTAAAGGAATCGTAATTATCTATGATTACTACTTTCATCTTTTGTCAATGTTAAATGTTAAATTAGAGCTTCTCTGCAATGTGAATCGCCTTGGTCAGCGCACCGAGCTTGTTGTTACACTCTTCTAGCTCATACTCATCATTGCTCTTTGCCACTACTCCACTACCCGCCTGGAACCAGAGTTCGCCGTTTCGGCTAATGAAGGTACGTATCACGATGGCCTGATTCAGGTCGCCGTTCAGACCGATGAAACCGATACAGCCACCATAGGCACCGCGGTTGTGAGGCTCCAGCTCTGATATAATCTGCATCGCTCTCACCTTAGGCGCACCGCTCAGCGTGCCGGCAGGGAAGGTATCAATAAACTCCTTGATGTGGTCGGCATGCTCATCCAACTCTCCGCTCACACGGCTCACGAGATGGATAACATGACTGTAGAACTGCATGTCCTTGTAGAAATCTACTTTCACCCCATGACAGTTGCGGCTCAGATCATTGCGCGCCAGGTCTACCAGCATCACGTGCTCGGCATTCTCCTTCGGGTCGTTGCGCAGGAATTCGGCAGCCTTGCGGTCCTGCTCCATATCTCCTGTGCGTCGGGTGGTTCCGGCAATCGGGTCAATGAACGCCTTGTTGCCCACGATGCGGTTATGGGTTTCAGGCGAAGAACCGAAGATGCGGAAACCGCCGAAGTCGAAATAGAAGAGGTAAGGCGAAGGGTTGATGCTGCGTAACGCACGGTAGAGTTTGAAATCATCGCCCTCATATTTCTGTACGAAGCGGCGGCTCACCACAATCTGGAATACATCTCCGCGCAGGCAGTGCTGTATGCATCGGCGTATGTTTGCCTTGTGCTCCTCATCGGTGAGCGTAGAGGTGGTTTCGCCCACCGGGTGGAAATCATAAGGTTTCACATTTGCCTTGTTCACCGCCTTGAGCAGTTCATCGAGCTCTGGAAGTGAAGAGTGAGGATCTTCACTTTCCTGGAGCGCAATGAGCTCCATGGTGTTGTTGAAATGGTCGAAGACGATGATGTCCTTATACATGATGTAATAGATGTCGGGCGCATCATTCTTCTCCATGGTGGTATCCTTGACAGGGATGTTCTCAAAATATCTCACCGCATTGAAGGTGGTGAATCCGTAGAGTCCGCAGAACTCCTTGCTCTCGCCCTCTACATGGAAGGAAGAGATGAAGTCGTTGATACTCTTTGAGATGGCGAGTTTGCACTCCTCACCCTGACCGGCACCGAAGGCCGGAAGCTGCTCTTTCTCTACTCTTCCGTCGGGATAGGTCTTGATGACCTCACCATGACTCACGGCGATGCTTGCCAGCGGATGCACACCGATAAAGGAGCGCGAATTCTCGGAGCCATGATAGTCGGAACTCTCCATCAGAGCCGACTGCGGATAAATATCTCTCAGTCGCATGTAGACTCCCACCGGCGTATAGAGGTCGGCGAGAATCTTGCGGGTAACTGTCTTGTAACTAAACTTTGCCATTTTAAAAATTAAATCTTTGCTATTAGAAGTTTCCGTACTCTCCCGCCATTTCCTTGTGCGCGAGATAGGTTTCTACATCCTTGTCGCCACGGCCTGATACGGTGAGCACCACCACATCATCCTTCTTGAACTTCATCTTCTTCAGGGCTGCCACGGCGTGCGCACTCTCAATAGCCGGAATGATGCCCTCCATGCGGGTGAGCTCGTAACCGGCGTAGATAGCCTCATCGTCCTTGATGGCGAGCACATGACTCCTGCCCGATGTGGCAAGGTCAGCGTGCATAGGGCCAATGCCCGGATAGTCGAGACCGGCACTGATGGTAAAGGCTTCCTCTATCTGTCCGTCCTCGGTCTGCATCACAAGGGTGCGTGCTCCGTGGATGATGCCTTCTGTACCGCAGTGCATGGTGGCAGCGGTGTAGTCGGTATCTATTCCGTGACCGGCAGCTTCAGCCAGGTAAATCTTCACGCGGTCATCATCAATGTAGTGGTAGATGGTTCCGGCAGCGTTGCTTCCGCCACCCACACAGGCGATGAGGTAATCAGGATAGGCGCGGCCAATCTTCTCCTCAAGCTGCCATTTCAGTTCTTCAGAGATTACGCTCTGCATCTTGGCAACAATGTCTGGATAAGGGTGCGGACCCATGGTAGAACCTACGATATAGAAGGTATCCTGTGGGTGGCAGCACCAGTCACGTATGGCCTCAGAGCAGGCATCGCTCAAGGTCATATTGCCGGTGCGCACAGGGTTCACCTTGGCTCCCAGCATCTTCATGCGCTCTACGTTGGTATGCTGGCGCTCTACATCGGTGGCACCCATGAAAATCTCACACTTCATGTTCATCAGGGCGCATACCGTAGCGGTAGCCACACCGTGCTGTCCGGCTCCGGTTTCGGCAATGATGCGGGTCTTGCCCATCTTCTTGGCCATGAGAATCTGACCGATGGTGTTGTTAATTTTGTGTGCACCGGTATGGTTCAGGTCCTCGCGCTTCAGATAGAGCTGGCATCCGTACTTCTCGCTCATGCGCTTGGCATAATAAAGAGGTGAAGGACGGCCCACATAATCTTTGAGCAGCGCACGGTATTCCTTCTTGAACTCCTCGCTCTCAATGATTGGCTTGTAAGCCTGCTGCAACTCGGTTACACATTTATATAATATCTCAGGAACATACGCTCCTCCGAATTTTCCAAAAAATCCTTTTTCGTCAACTTGATACATAATACTTAGTTTATAATTTATTATTTATAGTTTATAGAGCAAGCCTGCTATACGGCGAAGCCGCTGTTAACTATCAACTACTTTTCGAGGCACTCAAAAAGCCCATCTAAAGCCTTATCCGGATCACCGGTTTCATTGAGCAGGGTTACAAACTTGCTGCCGATGATGGCTCCCGCCGCATTATCCTGCGCACTGGTAAGGGTCTGCTTGTTGCTGATGCCGAAACCTATCATGCGTGGATTGCGCAGATTCATGCTGTTGATGTGGTTGAAATAAGCCAGCTTGGCATCGCCGAAACTGCTCTGGGCGCCCGTGATACTTGCCGAACTGACCATGTAGATGAATCCATCGGTATGCTCATCGATGAAACGGATGCGCTCCTCGCTGGTTTCTGGCGTAATCATCATGATGACACGGATGTCATACTTATCGGCTATGGGTTTTACCACCTTCAGATAATCATCAAAGGGAAGGTCTGGGATGATGGTGCCGCTCACTCCACTCTCTACGCAGCTCTTGAAGAAAGCCTCAATGCCGTAGTGCATGATTGGGTTCAGATAACCCATCAGCACGAGTGGAAGCTGCACTTCATCCTTGATTTCCTTCAGCTGGGCGAAGAGTTTCTTCACCGTCATTCCGTTCTTCAGAGCCACGGTTCCGGCACTCTGGATAACAGGACCATCAGCCAACGGATCACTGAAAGGGATTCCTACCTCAATCATATCTATCCCCTTGCGCTCCATCGCCTTAATTACATCACCGGTACCTTCCAAAGTTGGGCATCCGGCGCAGAAATACAAGCTCAAAAGCTTGCGGTCTTTATTGTTTGCAAATAATGCATTTATCTTATTCATTTTTTTTACTTTTTTATTTTTTTACCTTTTTACTTTTTTACCTTTAAAAGGAATTCCTTGAGTTTCTCTACATCCTTCAGTCCCGGTTCTATCTCAAACCTGGAATTGAGGTCGATTCCTACGCATCGGGGATGATGGAAAGACAGGATACGGGAAGCATCTTCCGGACCTATGCCGCCACTCAACAGGAATGGAACATCGCCATCATATTCATCCAGTACCTGCCAGTCAAACTGCTGACCACTTCCGCCCACTGTCTTACATTTGGTGTCGAAAAGGAAGTAGTCAACAGCGCCTACATACTCCTTATATTTCAGAATGTCCCCGGCAGTGGAAACACTAATGGCTTTGATTATCTTCATATTCCCCTTTGCTGCACGCAGCTGCTCACACAGTTCCCTGCTCTCGCTTCCATGCATCTGCACCGCATTCAGAGAGAATGAATGAATCTTATCCAACATATTGGAAATGGAATCATTCACGAAGACTCCCACTCGGCACACATTGCGGTCAGCATCAGAGCGAGCCAGCACATGACTGGCATACCGTGGAGACTTAGGATAAAAGATAAATCCCATCATATCAACGCCGAGTTGCACAACCTGCTTTACATTACCAGGTTCACGCATTCCACAAACCTTTACTAACATTTTCTTTATTGTTTCAACTGCTTAATAAACTCTTGAAGCGCCACGCCCGGGTCAGCCTGTTTCATGAACTGTTCGCCCATCAGGAAACCTCTGAAGCCGCCTTCTTCTCTCAACCGGAGAACCGTCTGCGGGTTGGAGATGCCACTCTCGCTCACCCTGCACACATCCTTCGGAAGTTTCTCTGCCAATCTGAAGCTGTTCTCCACATCAGTAAAGAAGGTTCCGAGATTTCGGTTGTTGATGCCGTACATATCCGGTTCCAGTTCAGCATACTCGAAGTCGCGCTCATTATGCATCTCGAGCAGTACCTCCATGCCCAGCTGGTGTGCCATGTTCATGAGTTGCTTACACTCCTCCTTGGTCAGGCAGGCCGCAATGAGCAGCACGGCAGAAGCTCCGCAGTATCTCGCCTGCAGCAGCTGGTATTCCTCTACCACGAAGTTCTTATATAAGATAGGTAGGGTAACGCCCACATGGCGCGCCTCCTGAATATACTCATCATATCCTCCGAAGTAATCAATGTCGGTGAGGATGCTGAGCGCCGAGGCTCCGTTCTGCTGGTAGGCGAGCGGGATGATGCTCGGCTTACCTTCCTGTTTGATCCAGCCCTTAGAAGGCGATTTGCGCTTGAATTCAGCAATGATTCCCGTTTCCGAGTTCATCAGCGACTCCTTCATGCTTCCGCCCGGCACCTTTCCCCCATCTTCCTGCATTTTCTGCTCGGTGAGGGTTATCATCTGCCGTGGCTGGATAAAGCGCTTACGCTGCTCAATCTCTATTCTTTTATGAGCCACAATTTCCTCTAAAATATCAGCCATTTTTTTCGTTTTTTTATTTAAGATAAAGACTTGGGGAACCAGCGATGGAATCGCTGGGAACGGGGGGCAAAGGGGTTAAGGCTCTTTTTACCTTTTTACCCTTTTACCTTTTTACTTTTAAAAGCCCTTTTTACCTTTAACTGTTGATCTCTACGAATTTCTTGAAGGTAGCGAGCGCCTTACCCGAGTCAATGCTCTCTCTTGCTATCTCCACACATTCCTCTATGCTCTTCTGTCCCTTCTCCATTACCTGGATGCCGAAGGCTGCATTGGCGAGAACGATGTTCTTCTGGGCTGGGAGGGCACGGTTTTCAAGTACTGCATCAAAGATGTCCTTAGCCTCTTCCTCGGTTGCTCCGCCTCGCACCTCTTCCGGTTTGGCTATCTCGAAACCGAGACCCTGAGGCTTGAAGATCTTCTCATAGTTGTTGGTGGTTACCTTGAAGTCGCCGGTGAGTGAAATTTCATCATATCCGTCGATGCTGTTAACAATGCCGAAATCAATGCCTAGTTTCTGGTAAACCTGATTGTAAAGGCGCATCTGGTCGAGATTGGCTACACCCAGCAACTGGCACTTAGGCTGACTAGGATTAACAAGAGGACCTAACAGGTTGAACACGGTAGGAAACTGCAAAGCCTTGCGGATAGGACCTACAAACTTCATTGCCTTGGCGAAGAGCTGGGCATGAAGATAAACGATGCCTGCCTCGTTGATGCTGCGGTTCAGCTTGTCTATATCATCGGTAAACTGGACACCGTGGTTCTTGATGACGTTGCTGGCACCGCTCACCGAAGTAGCCGCATAGTTGCCGTGCTTTGCCACCTTGTAACCCGCACCCGCAATGACGAAGCAGGAAGTAGTAGAAATGTTAAAGGTGTTCTTGCGGTCGCCACCGGTTCCCACCACGTCAATGTAGCGGTCGCAATCCAGGATGGCTGGCACGCCTGTGGCAAGAATTCCGTCACGGAAACCGAGCAGTTCATCTACCGTTACGCCTCTCATCTGCAAACCGGTGAGCAGGGCTGTAATCTGTTCCTCAGGAAAATCACTCTTAGTGATTCCTACAATGATGTCTCGGGTTTCCTCACGGGAAAGTTCCTCATGGTTCAACATTCTGTTCAAAATGTCCTTCATTTCCATAGTTAATATCTCCTATATTTTTTGTTTTTATTTTTCGTTGTAAAAGAAAAGGGGCCTGTCGTAAGTTACGGCAGACCCCTAGTATATTATGTTGTTCACATCCACATACAGCGTCTCGACTCACGACTTCTGGAATCTTGAGTTACGCCACCACCATGATGTAGATACGAATGTATTCATATTGCTTTTTCTTTTAATTGTTTGTTACTACCAAAAACGAGGCGTTTCTTTCTTTTTAACGAAAAGATTCTCCTTCGTTCTTCATTTCTACCGCAAAAGTACAGTTTTTCTTTTAAACTACAAACTTTTTGTCGAGAAATTTTAAGATTTAACACTATTTTATCATCCAGCGCCCCTTTTTCTCCACTTTCGTCTCACGTTTTCTCCACTATACCTTATTATATATAGGGAGAAAGAAAAAGAAAAAATATTTCGCCTGAATGTAATAAATTTCCCAATACGCCGTTATTTATTTAGAGAACAGGTTACGGAAAGAGGAAAACTCATCCTCAAGACATGCCCGTTCTAAAAACAAATAACAAGAAGTATTATTCAAATAAAAAGATTCACGCCTATGAAGCAAGTATTTACACCAAAGAAAATGAGACCTTCGGCTCAGACCATCTACTTCATCAAGCAGATAGCCTACTCCTATCATACCATGGTGCAAAATGGGAAGCTAAAGGTGTGCTATCCTAACTAAAAGAAGAAGAAGAAAGATGAAAACAATGGTATCCCCTTCATTGCTCTCAGCCAACTTCATTGACCTGAAGAGTGATATAGAGATGATTAACAAGAGTGAGGCCGACTGGCTCCACCTCGATGTGATGGATGGTGTCTTCGTGCCCAACATCTCGTTCGGCTTCCCTGTGATAGAAGCCGTGAGCAAGGTGTGCACCAAGCCCCTCGATGTTCACTTTATGATACAGCACCCGGAAAATTACATTGAGCAGACTGCCAAGCTCGGTGCCATGATGATGAACGTGCACTACGAGGCCTGCACCCATCTGCACCGCACCATCCAGCAGATTCATGCAGCAGGCATGAAGGCAGGAGTTACCCTCAACCCTTCTACCCCGGTATGTGTACTAGAAGACATCATCTGCGATGTAGACATGGTACTTTTGATGAGCGTTAACCCAGGCTTCGGCGGACAGAAATTCATCGAGAACACCATCAAGAAGATAGGCCGTCTGCGCCAGCTCATCAAAGAGAGCGGAAGCCAGGCACTCATCGAGGTAGATGGCGGCGTGCAGGCAGAAACTGCTCCAAGACTGGTGAAAGCCGGAGTAGACGTGCTGGTAAGCGGAAGTTATGTGTTCAAGAGCACAGACCCTTATGCTACCATCCATGCCCTGAAAGAACTCCACTAATCAAGATTCAGATAGATATTGTGCTCCTTAGCCATCTTGCGGAGGTTAAGGAGCGCATAACGCATTCTTCCTAGACTCGTATTGATGCTCACATTGGTACACTCGGCTATATCCTTGAAAGACATCTGCTGATAATAACGCATATAAACCACCTCGCGTTGTGGAGCCGGCAGAAAGTCTACCAGTTTCTTCACATCACGGAGCACCTGTTTGCGTACCATCTCCTGCTCAGCACAGTCTGCCTGAAAATCTTCGCCTCGCAGACAGGAAAGATCATTGTCGTTCCCCTGTTCAACCATGCGGAATACACACTGACTGCGATAACCGTCGATGATGACATTATGCGCTATACGCATTAACCACGAAATAAATTTGCCAGAACAGGAATACTGGCCAGCATGCAAACGACTGATAGCCTTTACGAATGTCTCCTGGAAGATATCATTCGCCAGATCCTCATCGTGAACCACGAAAAGGATGTAAGAGAACAGTTTCACCTCGTTGCGTGAAAGCAACAGGTCAAAGGCTCTGTTGTCGCCCCCGACATAAGCCAGGGCCAACTCTTCGTCTGTCATATTATTGAGTTTTCTCATTTTCTTAATCTTATTTATTAAGTAAATGTCTATCCAATAGGCTACCCAGTATTTATTGCGTTAATAATGTTAAATATCGTTGCAAAGATAACAATTTATTTTGAAAACACCAAACTTTTTTGCAAAAACATTTAATTTTAACATTACCAGTACCTGTTTTCCAAATAAAATTCGTAACTTTGCACCGATGTGTTAAACATCAAACCCAAACAAACGAATAAACAGATTCATACAAATAATCATAAAACTAGAACAAAGACAATGAAGAAATTCTTTAAGACCTTACTCGTTGCTCTGCTTCTCATCCCAGCCTGCGCTTGGGCCGACGGATGGAACGATGCTGAATATCAGCGCATTGAACAGAGCATACAGTTGCCTAATATCAAGCAGGCAACCAAGAAGTATGTAATTTCTGCCTATGGAGCCAAGCAGAACGCTTCGGCTGCACAGAACCAGAAGGCAATCAACAAACTCATCGCCCTCGTCTCTAAGAAAGGTGGCGGTACCATCGTCATACCGAAGGGTACCTGGCGCACAGGAGCCATTGAGATGAAGAGCTTCGTAGAACTGAACCTCGAAGAAGGTGCCGTACTGCAGTTTGCCTTTGAGCCAAAACTCTATCCGCTGGTTCGCACCGCATGGGAAGGATTGGCATGCTGGAACTACTCTCCATGCATCTACGCCTACAAGGTTTCCGACATCGCCATTACCGGTAAAGGTACCATCGACGGAGGCGGCAACAATGATACATGGTGGCAGTGGAACGGCAATCCTTACTTCGGATACAAGGAGGGCGTAACCAAGGAACACCAGAAGATGGGCTCCCGCGCCAGACTGCAGAAAATGGCAGAAGACGGTGTGCCTTTCGATGAGCGCAAGTTCGGTATGGGACAGGGTCTCCGCCCTCAGCTCGTCAACTTCGTACGCTCTGAGCGCATTCTCATCAAGGACGTAAAGATGATCAACTCGCCTTTCTGGGTGATGCACCCTCTGCTCTGCAAGGACATCACGGTAGACGGCGTAACCGTTTGGAACGAAGGACCTAACGGAGACGGATGCGACCCTGAAGCATGCGAGAATGTACTCATTCAGAACTGTATCTTCCACACCGGCGACGACTGCATCGCCATCAAGAGCGGACGAAACAACGACGGTCGTCTCTGGAACAAGCCATCTAAGAATATCATCATCCGCAACTGTCGCATGGAAGACGGACACGGTGGCGTAGTCATCGGTTCTGAGATTTCAGGCGGATGCGAGAATGTATACGCCGAGAACTGCGAGATGGACTCTCCTCATCTGGAGCGCATCCTCCGCATCAAGACCAACAACTGCCGCGGCGGACTCATCCAGAACATCCACATGCGCAAGGTTACCGTAGGACAGTGTAAGGAAGCCGTACTCAAAATCAACCTCGACTATGAGCCAAGAGAGGCTTGCTACCGCGGATTTGAACCTACCGTGCGCAACGTGAGCATGGAAGATGTTACCTGCCAGAAGAGCAACTACGGTGTGCTCATCATCGGTGGAAACAAGGTAGAAAACGTATACGACATCCATGTAAAAAACTGTAAGTTCGACGGTGTCATCAAGCAGCCTACCAAGGTTACCGGCAAGACAAGAAACGTGAAGTTCGACAACCTCATCATCAATGGTTCACTGGTTCTCAACAAGGAAGACCGTCCTTACCAGACCTACTCAGAGTGGCTCACCCACAGCGAGATGCAGCGCGTGCCTCAGTCTTACCTGCTCGACTTCAGCAAGAAGCCAAAGTGGAGCTACGTAATGGGCATTGAGATGGAAGGTATGCTCGACACCTACCTCCATTACAAAGGCGGAAAGAGCACCTTCAAGGGAGCTGATGCCGAAGCCAACAACGAGGCAATCATCAACTACCTGAAAGAATATCCTGCCAAGATGATTGACGAGAAGGGAAACATCACAGGCTACAAATATGAGGACTTCAACCTCGACAATGTGCGCACAGCGAAGTTCATCCTCCGCATGCACAACCTCTTCCCTAGCAAGAGCAGCGAACTAGCGCTGAAGACGCTCTTCAAGCAGCTGCAGAACCAGCCTCGCACCAAGGAAGGCGTTTACTGGCACAAGGCTATTTACGCCAACCAGGTATGGCTCGACGGCATCTTCATGGGTCTGCCTTTCTACTGCAACTACGCTGTACAGAACCTCAAGCCAAAGAAGGCGAAGAAGATTCTCGACGATGCGGTAGACCAGATTGTGAAGACCGACCTGCGTACCTACGATGAGAAGACTCAGCTCTGGAAACATGCATGGGACGAGACCCACAGCCAGTTCTGGGCAAACAAGGAAGACGGAAAGAGCCAACATACTTGGGCAAGAGCCCTCGGATGGTACGTCATGGCAATGACCGAATGCCTCGATGCCATGCCTGAAGATTATGCTCGCCGCGGCGAAATCATCACCTTATTAAATAAGGCAATGAAGAGCGTGGTGAAATACCAGGATAAGAAGACGGGCGTATGGTACGACGTGATGGACGTAAAGGATCCTCGCAACTACCTCGAGAGCACCGCTTCAAGCATGTTTGCCTATGTTCTCCTCAAGGGTTACCGCAAGGGATACCTCGGCAAGGAATATCAGGAAGCAGGTATCAAGGCTTATGAGGGAATCCTGAACAACTTCATCCAGGTAAATCCTGACAAGACCATCAGCCTTACCCGCTGCTGTGCTGTCAGCGGACTCGGTCCTGGCCCTGGTCCATACGTCAAGAAGCCAAACTTCAAGCGCGACGGCAGCTTCGACTATTACATGAGCGAACCAATCCGCGACAATGATGCCAAGGGCGTAGGTCCTTTCATCTGGGCTAGTCTGGAAATGGAAATGCAGGGACTGAATAAGTAAAACTTAGTTTATAGTTTACAGTTTACAGCGACTTCACCGTATAGCAAGATTGCCCTATAAACTATTAACTCTAAACTGTAAACTGAATTTAAAACTATTAATTGAATTCTCACCGATGGAAAAGAAAATATTCACAACAATGGCAGCAGCACTCATGAGTGCTGCTGCTTTGGCACAAACTCCAGCCTTTCCGGGCGCAGAAGGTCACGGAAGATATGTAACCGGCGGAAGAGGCGGAAAAGTAGTACACGTAACCAATCTCAATGACAGCGGAACAGGTTCTTTCAGAGAGGCTGTCAAAACGGGAAAGAGAATCATCGTCTTCGATGTGGCTGGCGTCATCGCCCTGAAGTCTGAGCTCAAGATAGGTGACAACATCACCATCCTCGGACAGACTGCCCCATCTCCGGGCATCACCCTCAGATATTACACCGTTCAACCGGGCAACAACAACATCATCCGTTTCCTCCGCATACGCCGCGGAGAGGAGAAGGATATCAATGACGGTGCGGATGCTACCTGGCAGCGCAACAAGACCGGCATCATCTTCGACCACTGTTCCTTCAGCTGGAGTATCGATGAGGTGGCTTCATTCTACGACAACAACAATTTCACCATGCAGTGGTGTACCGTTGCCGAGAGTCTCACCAATCCGGGCCACTCTAAGGGAGCACATGGTTACGGAGGCATCTGGGGCGGTAAGCTCGCCAGCTTCCACCACAACTTCGTAGGCCATCTCACGAACCGCGGTCCCCGTTTCAATGGCGCAAGATACGGATGGACAGGCTACACCAGCAACAAGGATTACGATACATATCAGTGGAAGAACACCGTGCAGGCAGAAAACGTAGACTTCCGCAACTGCGTGATGTATAACGCACAGGGTACCTGCTACGGAGGGCCGGGCGGCGGACAGATCAACATCGTGAACAATTACTACAAGGCTGGACCAAGCCACAGTTTAAAAAGTACAACCCTGAACGGCCTCAAGGTAAGCGTAAGCTCCGGCAAGGAACGTGGAAACCAGGACCGTATCACGCAAGTAACCGTATCAACAAGTGGAAATTCTGACAAGAATCATCCTGAGTTCTACGGCATGACCAGCCGTTACTTCATCAACGGAAACACCACCGAAACCACCAAGGGTTCTGTTACCAAGAACAAGGACTGGAAGGGTGTGATATACGATGATGGAACCTATACTTATAATGGCGAGGAATATTCTGCTGACAAAAAGAATTTCTACGGAGATGCCGTAGCCCACCAAATCATCAGTGGTGTTTCTTGTGTCAAGATCAAGATGGACGCTGCTGCTCCAACAGGAGAAGTTACCACCCACTCTGCTGCCGAAGCATTCAGTAAAGTACTGGCATACAGCGGAGCCTCACTCTACCGCGATGAGATTGATGCGCGCTACATGGAAGAGGCAAAGACAGGTACTGCCAAGTACAAGGGAAGTATTACCAAATCACCTGGCATCATCGACAAGGTATCAGATGTAAACGGCTACACCGAGGCAAACTTCGGCACCGCTTCTCGCCCTGCCGACTTCGACACCGATAAGGACGGCATTCCTGATGCATGGGAGACAGCCAATGGTCTGGATCCAAACGACGCCACAGATGCCCTCACCTACTCGCTTGACAGCAAGGAGTACTACACCAACCTTGAGGTTTACGCCAATTCTCTGGTTGAGGACATCATGAAGCAGGGCAATGCTGATGCAGAGAACAAGGTAGATGAATACTATCCTGCATGGAAGAAACCTACAGGCATCTCGCAGATCATCACCTCCAATCCCAGTGAATTAGCCGAAGTAAAGTATTACAGCCTCAACGGCACCCTCCTTTCTGCTCCTCAAAAAGGCATCAACATCCGCAAGATGCTGTTTCAGAACGGAAAGACCGTAGTGGATAAGGTAATAAAGGAATAAAACTTCTTATAAAACAAAAAGAGGGTGTGTCATAAGTCTATGGCGCACCCTTTTCGTTTTTTCTCCTTTTTCCAG